>ERZ808051.352-NODE-352-length-54229-cov-5.730038_pt1 | contig 54229 bp, 42 predicted proteins | sample MGYA00380199_ERZ808051 | MGnify/ENA primary metagenome ERZ808051 (study PRJEB31490, sample SAMN06133391) | mouse gut metagenome | isolation source: J11 | host: mice | place: China: Chengdu | collected 2015-05 ... | reverse complement strand
ATTTTATTCCAGATTTCATCTAACCCATCTAAAAAAATAATTTTACCGAAATCGTTATCATTCAAAGAAAAAGTTTTATTAATTTCAATTTTTAATCGTACTAAGTCAAGATTTAAATAATCTTTTAGCGACTTATAAAATATATCTTTACCATATAACACCGTTGCCATTTTACTCAAAAGGCTACTCTTTCCGGCCCCTGCTACCCCTTCTATAAAAAGCACTTTATCCTCAGGTCCTTCCACAAATTTTTCTATATATTCTATTGCATTGCTATCACCAATCTCTTTTCCTTCTATTTTATCCTTCTTTCTCTGTTTTCTTTTTTTCAAATTCTTATCAATTAATTTAGGTTCAATATATACATCGCTTAAATGGATTGGCATATCTTCTGATTCAAGAAATAATTTTTTATTATACTTTTTTTGAAATATCTTTGCGGTGCTATTTGATAGATTTTGAATATCCTTTCCTTGCATTGGAAACACAACATTTTTCTCACTAAACGTATGCATCTAATCTACCTCTTGTTAATTTTATAAAATAATATTGTCATCAAGAATTTGTGTTCTTATAGATATTCCTTTCATTCCATATTCCCAAAAAAATTCGCCAACATTTGTAATTTTAGCTATATATCCAACTGTCTCATTCTCATGAAGCGCAATCATACCATCAAAAAAATCTATTAAACCACAATTTCTTAGTCTCTTCATTGCAACCGGATTATAAGTCTCGCCTTCAATAAACATCTTTTTCTCATATAATATTTTTAATTCTTCCAAATCAAAAACTGATAAATCGTCAATAATCTCAGCAAAAAACTCAAAATCTTCCCAGTCAAAATCTATATCTTCATCATAATACATAATATAAAAATTACCGAGAATCAAATTTTTAATAAACTTAGTATGTCTGTCAAGATATGTCAATAAAATTTCCAACTCTTTAATTAGCCTTTTAGGGTTATCTGCCAACTTTTCTTTATGTTTTTTTAGTTTTTCACCTCCACCCATACCGTTTTGAACCTTTTGAGCAAAAACTAATGCTTTTTTGGTCAATATAACATCTTTTAATGCAAAAAAAGTTTTTCCTATAGTATATCCAGCTCCAATTATAGGAATTTCTTTTATAATTCCTTCCTCTAGAAATTGATCCAATCCAATTTCAATTAAATCAACTCCTAAATCTATTGTTTCATCAAATACAACCTTAGCAAAATTCTCAACTGGTTTAGGAATTTCAGAAATTTCATAAACTATAGATTCTTTTTCCATATTCTCTCCTTTTTTATCATTTCTATAATAGCTTGCAAAAAAATTACCATTTGATACAAAATTTCACTTTCCAATCCTATATTCAAGTTCTATTTTTTTCATAACACAATAGTCCTCTTTTTGTAATCCAAGATACAAACCATCATTAGAAGATATTCAATAATACAAATATCTCCTACTCCTATCATAACATTAATATCAAAAATTGTTTATAAAATAACAGAAATAAAAGTTTCATCTCAGCATTAACCTCCTAAAAGAATTGTCAACAAAAATATTATATCAGCTAGTAATACCCTTTTCAATTAGTTCACATCATCTCTATACCTAAAAATTTCGTTTTTATATGCTTTTATAATTATATTCCCGATCCATATACATTTTCTTTCTTATCCTCTCATACATCATTTCAAATTTCTCCCCATCATACCCCTCCGAACTAACAAACATCACCTTCCCCCGTTCTTTCCTCTGCACCACACTCCTCCCCTCCCCAGAAATCCTCACATAAAATCCCTTCCCCTCCTTCCCTTCAATCAGCCCCTCAGCCTCCTCAAAATAAATCCTGCAAGACTCATACTCCCCATCCCGAGATGGCTGCACCGCCACAAAGCAGTCCCTCTGGACCTCCAAAAAGCAGTTCGCAAGCGGCATAATCCGCCTCTGAATCCCCCGGTACACCACCCAAACCACCACTAAAGCACCGACAGCCAGCCCCATAACAATCACACCATATACCCTCCACCGTCCAGACGCAGCCATCAACAGCCCCACAGACGCCAAAATCCCCAATAACGGAAAAAGAAGGAGCAGCCGCTCCTTCCAGTCCATCCTCCTATACATCATTTCCTCAGACGGTTCCAATCTCATCCTCTTCCTTCCTCCCTTATCAAAATGTAAATACACTCTGCCACAATATAACCTCACCACAACCTTCAGCAACAACTCCCACACCTACTTTAAGAATCCTCTCTTATTCCCCTATTCACCCTCACGCCGCTCTCCCTCTCCGGTTCCCATTCCAGTTCTCCATCACCTTCTCACACTCCCTAATCGTCTCCTCACACAAATAATCCGAAAAATACCCGATATGGGTCTCCTCATAAGGAAGATTCAGCCTCCCCGAAAGCCACACATACACCCCGTCTCTGCTCATACACCCAGACTTTACAATCCAGTCAATAGCCCTATGGGCACGAATCCTTTTATTCCTAAGTTCTGAATCTGCCAGTGTCCCCTTTGGCTTTTTCGTTCCCTCATGAACCCCCACATAAGCCCCGCACGCCGAATAGCCACTGCACACATACAAAAGGCTCCCTTCCACAATCGTATTCTCCCCATATACATACTCCGCCGGTCGTAAAACCGATCCCCTTCCACAATAAGGACAAACCGGAGCCCTCACCGCTCTTACCTCTTTCTTCCGCCCATACCCACGCTTATATCCACTAATCCTCACACTATTTCTCCTGTTCTTCATCCCGCACTTCCCCTTTCCTTATAAATAATCATAGTACTCTGCCAGACCCTTTCCATATCACAAAATCCGACAGAACACCCTTCTCTCTGCCACCTGATTCCATTCTAAAAAATCCCCATTGCAAATTTCAAGGGCATTTCTAAAAAACTTTTTAAACTTTCCTTGCAGGGAGAAAGCCCGTCTTCCCCGGCTCCCTCCCCCATATCAAATCACCTATCAGACAGCACCTATCCGCCTCTTTTTCCTGTAATGGACATAACCTGCCGTTCCAACACCGGCACCGATACTGGTCACCCCGATCACCGCCGCCATTACAATTCCATTATCCTTTTTCGGCACATACACCCCCACGGCCTTCATGGTATACTGAGTCGCTCCGGCTTCCGAATCCCCTTCCTTTACATAAGTAGAAACATACCGGACTCCAGGCTCTTCCAAAAACACAGCACTCCCTGTATAAGTCACCGTACAGTCCCGCACCAGCTTTTTCCCCTTAGCCACCGCATTCCTGCACCGTATCCCATTTCCATCCTCATAAGCCTCCCCGTCCCAGGAAACCGAGTCCACCTGATAATCCTCATCACTGGCCCCAATCAACGCCAGAAGCTCCCTCTCGTACCCCGCAAAATCAGGAACATCCCCATCCAGTGTAAACACCTTATCTCCAAGCCAGTACCCCTCCAAGCCATACCCATGAAATGTAACCGGAAAAGAAAACGTATCCTCCCAGTGTTCCTCCCCCGATTCCTGCCGGTCAGCCGCTGCCACCACTTCCATTTTCTGCCCCGTACCTTCATCCGTTATTGCCACCGAAATCTTAGAGGGAATCCTGTCCAGCGCTTCCACGGCCTCATACACCACATCCTCTTTCACCGGAACCTCATGGGCCGGAATCACCATTTCTTCCAGCCTGCTGTCCCTCAGATAATAGGTTACCCCATCCTTCTCGTAAGTTTCTGCCGGCTTATACTTCTCTGCCATACTCTCTAAAAACGGGCTGCTGGCAAGTTCCATGCTCTCTTCACCGCTGCCTCCCTGTTCTTCCTTCACCACCTCCGTCCGGATTTCCGAGAGACGGTACGCCGTACCGTCCCTCTCAATCTCCTTTTCAAACAACTTCTGGGCCTCATCCGAATCCGGATTCTCCGTAACATACTGATGTTCCTCATACAGATTCTCCAAAATCTCTCCCTCTGTATTAGAATCCGCCCTAACCGTAAAAGCCGGAACACCTGCCGCCAGGAATACTGCCAGAAGAAATGCACCCAAACGCCTTACCAATCCCTCTGGCTTTCTCACACTTCTTTTCCCCTTCTCTTTCCATCTCTGTCCCAAACCACCGGATTTTTTACTGGACACTCCGCCGCCTCCCGGCGGCGTCCCATCATCTCCCTTCTTTCGTCTCCTTCTCCACAAAACCATTCCAACCAGTCCTGCCACAGAAGCAAGCCACACTGCAAACAGCCCTGCCAATCCGCTGGTATCCCCAGTCTTCGGCGCATGAAGAAGTTCTCCCACAGTCATATCACCGTCACCCTTCCTCTCTGTCTCATAGGAAGCGGTAATCCTGCCATAATGCTTCCGGTCAGTTATGGTACAATCCCCCATGATCGTTCCGTCCTCAAAGACCGTAAAACTAAAAACCGTCTCATTTAACTCATATCCATCCGGAGCCACTACTTCCCTGAAATAGTATTCCCCAGGAGCCGAAACCTCAAAGTACACTTTCCCGTTCTCATCACTGGTTCCCTTAAAGATCTCCTTTCCATCCCGATCCGTGATCTCAATCTCCGCTCCCGGCAGCTCCTCCGATGTGGTCACATCCTCCTTGGAAATAATCACCGTAGTTTTCTTGTAGTCAGGAACCGTATCCTCCCCGGCTACTTTCCCGTCTGTCCCAACAACAAACTGAAAAACATTCCCATTTAGGTAATACCCTTCCGGTGCCTTCGTCTCCTTAAAGACATAGCTCCCGCTTCCCGGCTTCTTAAACCGTACTGTCCCAGTACTTCCCGTCACGCCCTCAAAATAAATACTGCCATCCGGCTTATAAACCGTAATCGTGGCTCCCGCTAACCGCTCACCCGTAGCTCCGTCCACCTTATACAGCTCCATATACTCTCCCTCCGGCTTCGGCCTGTCGCCGCCTCCACCGCCGCCGGAATGGCGAATCCGATAATTCTTCACCATAAACTCCTGAACCTCTTTGGTCTCCCTCACTTCAATCTCCTGAGGCTCCATTTTCCTATAACCGGAAGGCGCTTTCAGTTCTCTCACCGTATACCGCCCGCTTTCCAGGCCCTTAAATGATTCCGCCTGTCCTTCCTTAGACACCCATTCCCGAATCACCTTTCCGTCCCGGTTACGCACCAGCTGCAGGGTTGCCCCTCCTAACAGCTTTCCGGTATCACCGTCCGATTTCCCGATCTCAGCCTGAATCGGCTGGTTCCGAATCACAACCGTCTGCATGGCCTCATCCTCCCTGATCTCCACCACCAGATCCTTCATGGGCACAAATCCAGCCGGCGCTTTCTTCTCCCGGATGACATAAGTTCCCGCATGGATTCCCACAAACCGCTCCGGCTCCTTCCCGGAAACCCACTCCCGGATCACCGTCTCATCCTCTGTCCCGGCTCTCTCAACCAGCTGCAGCACAGCCCCGGCTAAGGGCTCTCCGCTCACACCGTCCGTCTTCTGGAAGTCCACCGTAATCCTCTCATCTTCCATAACCACCTCTTTCCTTGCCTCTGTTTGCGTCACCTCAAAGGTCAGGCTCTTGGCAACGGCATACCCTCCCGGTGCTTTTCTTTCCTCCAGGGTATAACTTCCCGGAACTAACCCCTTAAATACCTCTGGTGTCTGGCCGCTTACCCATTCCCGGATTACCGCCTGGTCCGAATTTCTCACCAGCCTCATACCCGCACCTGTAAGAAGATTCCCGTTCTCCTTATCCTTCTTGACAACATCCACTTCCAATTTCTGATTTAAAACAACAAAAGTCTGCACTCCCAGACCATTACTCACCACGATCTCCTGGGGCTTAGAAAGAACCAGATACCCTTCCGGCGCCTTCACCTCTGTCAATACATACTTTCCAGGCGCAAGACCCAAAATCTTCTCCGGATTCTCACCCGTAGTCCATCCGGCGACCTTCTCTCCCTGCTCATTCCGAAGCTCCAAAACCGCCCCGCTGACAAATTCCCTTGTCTCCATGTCCCGCTTTTCCACTGACACTTCAATCTTTTTATTTTCCAGAGTAAAGGTCTGAATCTTGTAATCCTTAACAACAGTCAGCTTAAATGGCTCTGTCGGCAGCTGATACCCCTCCGGCGCTTCCAGCTCCTTCACCAGATAATCCCCTACAGGAAGCCCCAGAAACTCCATAGTTCCCGTCTCATCCGTCACCCACTCCCGAATCACTTGGCCATCTAAACCAGAAATCAACTGCAGCTTCGCTCCCGCCAAAGGCTCCTTGGTCTCCGAATCCGCCTTCACAATCTCTGTCCTGGTATCATCATCAAACATTTCTACCAACGGAATCTCTTCCACGGTCATGTTCTCCTTCACCGTAAAATACACCTTCTCCGCCACCAGATACCCTTCCGGCGCCCTGGTCTCAATCAGCACATACTCTCCAGGCGTCAGATATTCGATCTCATGAGGCGTATCCGTGGAAATCCATGCCTCCACCACGTCTCCCTCAGTCTTCACGGTCTCCCCGTCCTCCCCGGAAGTCTCCGTCACGCTCCTTACCTCCAGGCTGGCCCCGGGAAGTTCCTCCTTGGTAGTCAACGCTTTTTTAGAAACAATCACCCTACTTGGAGCGTCCGCAGCCTGATACTCATAGGTCAGCCTGTGATACCGGTCCGTATTCACATTGAACTGGAACTTATGTATGGTTGTATCCAGCAGATACCCCTCCGGCGCCTTCACCTCCTGGACGCTGAAATGGTACAGGCTTACCGTCCCGTCCTCTCCCACGGCCCCCACAGGAACCTCACTGCTGACCGCCCGGCCCTGTTCATCCGTGATTAAGATCACCGACACATTGGTATCCAGATTGGTAAACTTAAACCTTGCCCCTTCCAGGCGCTCCTCCGGCTTCTTTTTATCCGACTTTATAATCTCCAACTGTCCCATAATCAGTTCATCCACCAGCTCAAACTTTTGCAGCTCCATGGTATCCACAATAACAAAAGGAAGTTCCACAGCACGCACATAGCCAAAAGGCGTCTGCTCTTCCACAAAATAATAAGAACCAGCCACCGGATTTTGAAGCTCATGAGGCCTCAAATCCCCCATCTCATACCCTTCCGGAATCCGGCCTTCCTCCAGATCGTTCTTCGTATACCTCCCATCCGACCCGGAAATCCACCGTTCCACCAGGTAATCCTCATCATACTTTACAGCCGGAATCAACTCTCCCTCATCATCCCTCAAAAGATTTCCGTCTGTATCCGTTACAAACAAAAGATTCCCGTCCTTATCTTTCATCTGCTCTTTCGGAATACTGCCATCTTCAGCCGCCCGGTAAACCGACACCGTGGCTCCTGCCAGTTCCTTTCCTCCGGCTACATTTACCTTCGTAAGCAGCACCTTAATCGGCTTGTCCTCCATGGTAAAGGACTGCACCTTCTTCCTAGAGCCCACGTCCAGAACCGGCACATACACCGGGTCTGCCAGGAGATACCCAACCGGCGCTTTCTCTTCCACCAGCACGTATTTCCCCACTGGCAGATACTCAAACCGCAAAGCCCCGGTCTCCGTCACATAGCAGACCGCCTGCTTGGTTCCCTGAATCGGTTTCACGTCATAATCATAAGCCGTATAGCTGTGCCCTCCCGGAACCGTAACCGAGTGAGCCGTTTTCCTTACCTCGCTACCGTCATCCGTCTGCCACTTATAGACCGGATTCTCCCTGTCATACCGAATCTTTCCCACCTCATCATACAATGGCTCCCCGGCCTCATTTAACACTGCCGGATAAAGGGCCAGCTCCGCCCGGTGTTCCCTGTCCATGGCCTTCCCCGTAACGGCGTCCACTTTCAAAACCTCCACCGCCGTGTGGTCATCCTCCATAACAAAGCCCTGAACCTCCCCGGTTTCCAGAATGATCACTTCCACGTCCTCCGAAGTCACATACCCAGCCTCCGTGGGAACCCTGGTCTCCCGCAAGATATAATCCCCCGGCATGATGTGGTCAATCCAGTGGGGCTTTCCGCCTTCCGAAACCCAGGTCTCCGCCGCAATTTCCTTTCCGTCCATATCCCGCAGAATCTCCAAATGCCACCCTCTGTCCGAATCATCGTACACCCGGTACGCCTCATAGAGTGTCAGCGTAGCTCCGGCGATCTCCTCCCTGGAAGTCATGTCCAGCTTGGACACCTCCAGCTTGGTGTAATCATCCTCCATGGTAAAGGACTGTAACTCCCCGGTATCCCTCACAATCAGCCCCATTGCCACAGACTGCACATAGCCGTCTGCCAGGGGAGCCGCCGTCTCTTCCAGGATATAAGCCCCCTGTTTCACCCTGGCAATCTCATAGGCCCCATCCTTTGGCGTCACCCACTCATTTTCCAGCCAAATGACGCCACCGTCCTGGTAATAAATGGGCAATCCGTTCTCATCCACCACCGGCTTTAAATCCGTATTGATCGTCTGCTTCCCATTTTCATCCGTAAACACTTCCACGGACTGGGAAATGATCTTATCCCCGTTTTCATCCAAAGGCCACACAATCACGGCCCCGTTTTGGTCCGTCACATAAGCCATGCCTGTCTCCGAATCCACCATGCACAGCCGGTTCCCCCAGTCATCCAGGCCATACAAAATCCCGGTCTCCGTATCCAGCTGTGTAGGGTCATAATCCAGATCAAACCGCCACAGCTTCACCGGCGGGTTCTTCTCCTGGGTAATGTCCCATTCCTCCCGCTTATTCTTATCCGTCCCGGACTTTCGGATATCCGTATCCACCCCGGTCTCATAAGCCGTAATATCCGTCACCGAATCAAACAGGTTCCGGGTAACCTTCACACCCTCATACGCATGCTCCCCCGTCCGTTTCACTTCCAGCCCTTCATACAGCGTAAGGGTAGCATTGGCCACATAGGGATTTTCCTTCTGCTCCAGACGTTTCGTCACAAACCCAAACCCGGCAAATTCCCCATTGGGCAAGTACTGAAGCTCCACATCTCCCCGGGCTTTCAACTGATTCTCCGTTCCCTCCACCCGGTACGTGAGGCTGTCCTGCTTCTTTTCCACCTTATGGATCTCGATCTTAGTAGGAGCGTCCTTCACAATTATCTGGTGCATGTCCTCCGCCACGGTCTTCCCATCCGCCCCAACAGGACGCATGTACTGGTACTTCACTGCCTGAACCTTTTTGTCCTTGTTACCTTCCTCATAATACTCCACCTTGTCACTGTACACCGTAAAGGCGATAGGCTTGGATTTCACATACCCCGCCGGTGCTTCCACCTCCACCAGCACATAGGCTCCGGCACCAAGAGGTTTATAGGTCTCCAGATACCCTACGGTCTGCTTTTCCGTATGAACATTCCCGTCCAGCCTGGCCACTTCCCCGTCCCGAACCGTGGAGTATACCTTAAAAATGCCTACCTCCGCTCCGGTACTGTCCTGCATAAAGATCTGTTCACTTTCATCATAAATAGGCACACCGCTTTCATCAAAAAGAATGTCCCCGCTTCCCGTCACACCGTCAGCTCCGTCTCCACGGATGTCACGCTTTGCTGCATAAATCTTAAATAAGGCTCCGTCATGGAGAATATTTTCCCCTGTCTCCGAATCCAGCTTCTCAACCCTCAATCTGGAACTGTACAACTCATTTTCAAAATCCGTGTTGGAAAAGGAAACAAAATTAAACCCTCCATTACTTTCATATCCCGGCTCCCGGTTCCCAACATCCCCATTGTCATTAATAACCTCCCCATACCTTGGGTCCAAAACAATCCAGGGAATCAAAGCCTTTGCAAACTTCCGATCAACAGCCGTGGATTTTCCCGTCATGGTGTCCACCCCATTAAGGGTCACCCCATAATCCGTAATCTTCCCATCCCGGTCATAGTAAGTCTCATAATACACCCCATCCTTCAAACCGGCGTCCTCACTGACCGAACCATAATGATAGTAAGCCGCCACCGTCTCATTCTGGCAGTCCCTCACACTTCCCGGCTCCAGCCCATACTTAAACACCTCAAAATCCCCGTCATGGTTGTGGGCGTAAATGATATGGCTCTCCTCATTAAATCGGATATGATAACGCTCCGTAAGCTGCTCCGGCGTCAGCTTGGAATCATAGAGATACTCTGGATCCGGAACCTTGTCATGAACCGTCCCGTCCTGATCCACCTGTGGGATAAAGGGAATCTCCACCTCCTTGGGGGAATCTATGGCATACGCCTTTTGAGGAATGGCTGTTGGCTGCTGCTCCACCAGCACATACACACCGTAAGGCAGCATCCGGCTCTGTCCCCAGTAATCGTCAGAACCTCCGCCCCGGCTGGCATGAACCGTTGTCATATCCCCATCCACGTCATACTTTTCCATATCCCATTCCAGGGCCAAATCCGAAGCAAAGGCCGGATTTTCCTTAAAAAATCCCTCATAATCATAGGAACCATCCTCTTTCCCCTTCAGCTTCCCTGTCCCTTCCAGGTCGGACCGCAGATACAGCTTAAAATAGAATCCCGGCAGCGTCTTTGTCTCCTGTTTCCCATTGTAGCCCCCAAACAATACGGTAAAGGGGTCTCTATGAATCTCATAAGTATTATTCTCGTAGGAATCCAGGGCAATGTCCTTCGTCACCTTGATCGCCTGCTTGATCACCCGCTCCAGGACGATAATCGGATGTTCCCTGGTATCCGAGTCCTCATAAATCTTCAACTGCCCCGGATACAAAAGCACGGCATATTTCACATAGGAACCTTCATCCAGCACCTCTTTTTTCGTACTCACATTCACCGCCGCTTCCCGGTACCGGCCGATCTCCCCATCAATCACAACCCGAAAGGTTTTCCTGCTGTTTTCTGTACCAAAGGTCTCTCCTGCTGTATCAATATGTGCTACAGAATAATTCTTGTCCCTGTCATAAGTCACCTTCACCGGCGTCAGAATCTCCTCATAGGTCAGGGTTTCCTGTGTGGTGTACTGGGGAACCGTCTCCATGACCGGAACCTTCTGCCCCTGCAAATCCAGAATAAACTCCCCAGCCCCATAAGTCTCATAGACCGGGCTGTACACAGTCTTTAAACGGATTTCCCCGGCGTCAAGGGCTTCCCTGTCCAGTTCCTTTTTCTCCACCGTAAACCGGTATCCGTCCTTTACATACTCATCCGCCTCATAAACTGCATAATAATAGCCGTTCTCATACTCCTGGCGAATCACCAGGCGGCCAGTCCCCTTATCATAAATTGTATTTCGGTTCACAATCCCCTTATATCCATAGCGGATTCTGGCATACCAGTTTCCGCCTTTCTGACTAATCTCATCCACCTCATAAGCGTCCCAGAAGCTGTCCGAAGCACAATACTGAAGGATTTCCTCAATCCTCTCCCCATTGGTCTGCCCAGACAATTTTAAAAGAGTCCACGGCCCATTTGTCAGACCGCCTTTATACCCGGAACCGGAAAGCGCTGAGGACACTTCCTGCAGGATATAATCCTGATTCATAGCCCCTGATTCCTCTAAAGCCATGTTGGAAGGCGCTTCCCTCTCAATCGCGGATACATACCGGTTCAGCCGGTTCACCGCCGTAACCGTCTCCATAAAAGGCTTGTCAGAATAAACAACATTCCCCTGAGAATCCTTTTTTATGATCTTGTTCCCGTCACTGTCCAGCTTGTACTCCCCGCCTTTGGCTGTCTGGTAGATAATATTTCCCGCAGAGTCTCGCTTTTCTACCCGGCTGCTCCCTGTGGCTACCTGCTCGGTTTTAGTTCCCTCTTTCTCCGTCACTTCATAAACAGTCACACCCTCCGGCAGCCCGGATAAAAACACATCAAAGCCTTTGGTCTGAAAATAATCCACCGTAAAATCATAGGAATTTCCTTCCCACTCATTGATCCGGTGGAAGAAGCCTTCCGTGTGGGCGCTTCCTGACTCCGCAAGCACTACCGGCTTACCCGTGCGGTTACTCTCCGTCAAGTTCCTGCCCGTCCTGGAAAGCTCGTACCCTTCGGAGCGGGAAATCTCCTCCACATAATAACTGCCAAGAAGCAAAGGCCGTCCGATCCAGCCGTTTCCGTTTTTCTCTACGTTGCCGGAATAGAGATTGGGCACGTTCTTAGAAGTTTCTGAAGTCTCCGTAATGACCACAAAGGAAGCGTCCCCATTTTTATCCGTGGCGGCAATGGAGACCAGTTCTCCCGCTGAGAATACCTTCCCGGTCTTCCCGTCCGGGTGGATGATATCCTCCGCCGCATAAAGCCCGTACACGGCTCCCTCCAGAGTCGCGTCTGCCTGGGATTTCCCGTAACTGTCCTCCCCGTCCTTCCCATAAAGCTCCATATCCCTCTTGTTGATATGAAGTTCCCCCTCTGTCCGGTGATCCTTCACCACATAGGAATAGCCTGTATAATCAGACGGGTAAGACGACTGGTCAATGGGAGATACTTCGCTTTCCTCCTGGACTCCGTCCCACTCCCAGCTTCCGCCGGAGCTGTCGCTATCCTCCTCATCCTCTGATATCCCCATAGGACGGTTTACAGCAAAAAACGAAGGCAGCGCATTAGAAGGCGTGGCAAGGTCAAGCCACCCCCTGGCATTGGAATCCGTGGCAAGAAGCAGGTCATTCATCAACTCCATATCCTGTTCTTCATCCTCCCACTCCGATTCCTCCATGTTCTTCAGAGATGTCCCACGGGAATCCTTACTTTCAGCAATATTCTCCGGCTGAACCCGACCGGATTCTTTATCTACTGCCGGTTCTGCAGGCATTGTTTCCGGTTCTGTTTCCTCTATGGATTCTTCTATCGCTTTTTCCGGTTCCTCCTGATCTGCTTTATCCGCCTCCTCTTTTTCCAATTCCCCATTGCCAGGATTTGAGGCGCCGGATTGAGATTCACTTTGTACTTTTTCGTTCTCTTCGGTCTCATTTGGCTTTTTATTTTCCTCCTGTTGCTCCTCCTTTTCTCCTTTTTGACTCATCTTTTCTAAATCCGTAATTGCTCCGGATGATTCCATTTCACCTGATTCTATTTCCACTCTCTTTGTCTGATCAGGCTCCACTTCTTCCGCCTCTAATTTTGTTCCGCCACTTTCCCTTTTCTCTATGGCTCCGGCATTATTTCTTTGCTCTAAATCCATTTTTTCTTTTTCAGAACCTGTTTCCGAAGATCCCATAGCCGCCTGAACCAGTTTTCGTTCCTTCAAAGACAAACTCACCTTCGGAGTTTCCAGAGTTTTCTCTAAATCCGTACCATTTCTTCCAGCTTCCCCCTTCTTATTCCCTGGATAATGACCGGTAACCACTCCGTCTCCCTCCACTTGGGAAGACATAAACTCCACAATCTCAATGGGAAGATCATCATTGTGCAGATCGTGAAGAATATAACCCTTTCTTGCCCGGATCTCCCGCACCGTATAAATCCGCTTTAAATGGATAAAGGTCTCCCACGCCTGATTCCGGTCAGCCTCCATATCATCCCTGGCCGCTCCTTCATCAATGGAGTGAAAATCGCAATTTTGCTCACACCAGTCCACACACTGCTGCCAGGCTGCCCAGGCTTCCCTCTCCAGACGCTCATTTTCTTCATCTGCACCATCATCCTCCCCATCACTCTCCACATAGTGAATAATTGGATCCGGGTGGCCGCCGCAATAGGTTTTCGTATAATCATACGTCTTCTGATCCGAATGTTCAAAATGACCGTTGCCGTCTGTGGTGATCTCACTCTGGCAGACGCCTAAAGTCTCAAATCCTCCTTCCGATGTAGCCACACTTTTACGGAACTGCTCCACTTCCAGGTTCGTCCCGTCAAGCTGGGAGAAATCAAACTGCTCCAGAATCTCAAAAGTAGAATCCTCCAGCGTCTTCCCTGTCTCATCACACCGTTTTTCCAGCTCTATCTTATAATCCCGCTTAAAAGTCTCTTCGTGAAGATACTGGGTATAGGGAATCTCATAACTTCCGTCCCCGGTTTCCGTATGGGTATTCCCCTTTCCAAAGGACAGCCATACCTCCCAGGTCTGCTGCTCCCCGGCCATGGTGATCATGGCCTGCTTTCCTTCCACCGCACTGCCCTCTGTCCAGCCGTCCGGATACCAGATCTTAAAGGTATTGGGCTTTACCCAGTATTTAGCGCCGCCGGAGCCCTCCTCAAAATGGCCTTTCACCAGGCCGATATCCGGGTTTCCAGTAGTACAGATGAATGTCACACCGTCTGTCTCCCTTGTAAAGCTCCACCCTTCCGGAAGGTCATAGACCAGAGTAGACTGCCTCCAGTCGAAACCTTCTCCATACTTCAAAGAAATGGTATAGGTTCCGTCATCCTTCTGGGTCATCTCATGGACAGGAGCCGTACTCTTATATTTAGAGACAAACGGCGGTATAGCTCCTTCCTCCACCGCCCCGTTGGTCTGATTGAAAAATTGCTCCAAAGCCCCTCTTGTCTGTGCTGCCAGAGCCGGACTTTTCAGGTTCGCCATAAGAACTTCCATCTGATTTCTAAAATCATCCAGCCCGGACCAATTTCCGGACATAATGGCCCAGGTGGCACACTGGCCAAGGATATAATGGCCCTGTCCAACCTTTCCTGCATTGTTTTGGTATCCCTCAAAGTTTCCCGAGGAAGACAGGGCATACCACAAAATCTCTGCCTCCTCCCTGGTCAGCCCTAAAGGCAGGTTGCCGCCGTCCAAATCCAGATCATAGGTTACAAGGGTTCCTCCTGTCCCGGTACGCATAGACTTGTTTGGTTCCAGACAATAGCCCGGGGCAGGCCGTCCTCCTTCCACATTCGTCAAGCCATAAGGCCATAAGCCCACCCGGTTATGGTTCTTTCCATAGAAAGGAAAACTGGCTCCCGGCTTTAACAGGTTGCTGGAGTCATAATAGGCAAAGCTGCTGCTCCTTCCCTGTGTCTCCGCTCCAAAAGCAGCAATAGAACCCAAATCCAAACTAAAAAAAGGCTGAACCGTAAGAATCACTGCCAGTAAAAAGGCGATTCCACGTTTCAGCCTCTGATAAAGGAGATTAAATCGCGTCATATTTTCCCTCATTTCCAAAGAAAAGGCACACCTACGCCTGCAGATGTGCCTGATCACTATATTTTTTCTGATTTCCCACTCCATGGAATGGTCTAATTGTATTTAGGATTCTGAATTTGAATCCCACAGTTTGCACAGGGTCGTCCTGTCTCCCGATTGCCGAACGTATTTTTATGTCCACAATACGGACATGCCGCCTTCTGCCTCCCCAGATAAAAATCTGCAGAAGTCATAACCGTAGAAGCGTCAATCACCATGTCCTCTCCGTCCACATAAACCGCATTCCACATATGGGCTCCATCCTCCCGAATTCCACATTTCAGGCCCACTAAATTGGCAAGCAGCTTATAGGTTCTGGCAAAACCAACGCATTTTCCGGTTCCGGCAACAAGGATACTATGTACCTCATCATCCTCCTGCACATATTTTCCCTCATGATAGACCGCCCTGCCCGTAATCTCCTCATAAACCGTCTTTGCCTTCTCATAATCACTGCCTCCATAATCAAATCCGGTCAAAAACTTACAGACCTCCTCATACACGGCCCTATTCTTATCAGAGAGCTCTGAAACAGGAGTAATTCCCCTGACTGCAGACATTACCAAAGTATCATTTACCCCGGCATAATCCGTAGTTTCATCAAAGATAAACGTCTGCCATTTCGGATCATAAAAATACGGACGATTATCATAAGGCGTCCTCACATACCCTCCCAAAACCTGCTTCTCCGTCACCCATCTTCCATCCCCGCCTACAAGATATCCGTCCGGTGTGGTGGTATTGACCATCATAATCCCGTTTCCATCCAGATAATAATAAACTCCCTGATCCAGAACCCACTCTGACCTGGCATAGTTCCCATCATCCTTCCGATAACGCCATCCCGAAGATGTCTCCTCAAAGGTTCCTGCAAGCACAGACATTGGACACCCAAACACCATCAGACAAAGAATCATCAGACTCCATAGTTTTCTTTTTTTCATAAAAAGCACCTCCTTTGTAATCATCATATCGAATCCAATCATTCCATGTCGAGGGCATTTCAAAATTTTTTTTTTACAAAAGTATGAATATTACTGCATCCACACCCCCTTCCCGTCCACCTGATATCCATCCGGTGTCTTCCGATTCACAAACATGGCACCCCTGGTCCCGTCAGAAACCGTATTAAAATAATACCATTTCCCTTCAATCAGGTTCCACCCCGTTACCATGCGCCCCTTCGTCCCGTCACTCACAGGATTCAGGTAATACACATGTTTGTCCGTATCCGTAAACCATCCGGTATCCATATATCCACGGTCATCAAAATGATACCACTCCAGCACGCCATTGTAGCTTAACTGCTTCCAGCAGGCCTTCGGATAACTTCCATCCTGATACTGATACCACCAGCCTGTGGTATCCTGCTTCCAGCTCCCCTGGGTCTGTCCCACAGCCCCAGGACCGCCTGCCGCAGATGACGAACCCCGGTAAGAACTGCCGGAACCGCCTCCGGACGAACTCCCGCCGGAACTTCCTCCAGAACTGCCCCCGGACGAAGTACCAGGACGTGTCGTCTGGTCCGTAGTCTTAAACTCCACCTTCACCTTGCACTGGGCCGTCTTCTGCCCATCCTCCGTAGTCACCGTCACCACGGTCTCCTTACTCCCAGCCGCCGTAGACAACGCATAACGGTTCTTTGCCAGATTGGCAGCGTCCTTAGCCTCCAAATCCTGAATCCATTTGCTATCCCGCTTAACCGCCACCGTACCGTCCGCCGAGACAGAAGCCACCGTACTGTCTGCCACACTATATTTCACTGTTTGGTTCTGCGCCTCTGCCGGCGCCACCACAGCCCCAATCTTCTGAGCCCCAGTCACTTTGTATTCTGCTTTCGGATTCATCCGGTTCCCTGTCAGAATCTTCTCCACAGAAAATTTCAATTCCGCCTGATTCAAGGACACCCTCTCCACATGAACCACCGTCCGGTCCACGGTCTTAAAAGACAGATTCACCGCACATACCGCCTGCTTCTGTCCGTCTTTTGTCGTAACCGTCACATAAGACGACCGGCTGCCCGATGCCTCTTGCTTTGCGTAGGGATTCTCCTTGTTCCTCTCCTTCTCCTCCTCAATCAAATCCCCAATCCACTTGGCATTCTCCCTGGCGCTCACCATGCCCTCCTGGTCTACACGCAGCACATCCGCATCCCCTGCACTCCAGACCACTTCCTTATTATCCGCATACTCCGGCGAAATGGTTTCATACAACCGCCTGGAAGGAGTAACCGTATAACTCTCTTTTGGATTTCTCCGATCCCCCTCCAAAGTCCTGGTAATCTCAAAAGCCAGTTCCGCCTGGTCCAGTTTCACATCCGCCACCGGAACCACTGTGTCATCCGTGATCTTAAAATTGACCGTCACAAAAGCGCTTGCCCGCTTCTGTCCGGCCTCCGTAGTAACCGTCACCGTCCCATAATCCTTTGCCTCCGTAGTGATCCTCTTAGACGGATACAGCTCCTGATTGGCAACCCCGGCTTTAATCAGTTCCTGAATCCATTTGGCCGACTGGTTCACCGACACCTCTCCGTCTTCTGCCACTCGGATAATGTCCGTGGAAGAACCGTCCGTATCCTTCACATTCCAGACCACGTTCTTATTAGCCGCCGAATCCGGAATAATGGTTGCAGTCAGCTTTTGCGGATCCGTCACCTTCCAGCCAATCTGGGGATTCCACCGGGAACCGCTGCGAATCTGCTCCACATCAAAGACCAGTTCTCCCTTATCCAGCACCACGCCATTTGTCATGGCACGATACCGGGCCGAAATGGTAATGTTCTCCTTTGGCATAGCAAACGCCACCTCCGAAGTATCAACAGGAATCAGTTCCTTCGTATCAAAATCATCTGCCGTCCACATCAGAGAATCCGGCACCAACTCATAGTAAACCGGCGGTTCGGTCTCCCCCTGATTCACCGGGCTCGTGTACACCATCACCTTGGCCCCCGCTGCTACCGCCCCCGGATTGGCCCAGTCAATCTCCCTGGCAAAATTGTTCTGTGCCTCCAAAACAGACAGCTTCCCATGGTCAACTGCGGGAATGGACACCAGATACCCTCTTACCGGATCTCCCGTCTTGCTGGGTGCAACATGGTGGACGTTCTCTTTTCCAATCTCCAGAACGCCCTCCTCCAGCTCCTCATAAAAATACCGGCTGGTCTGCTTGGTAAAACCTCCCATCTGGTAAAGGCTGAAATCCCTCTGGTTGGAATAATAAGCCCCGATATGGTGCTCCAGACGAATCTGGGGAGTCAGCTTATTCCCAAAAGGATTCAGGGAATACTTGTCTTCACTGTCCGTATACAAGTAGGCCAGGTCATCCCCCAGTTCTGTCGTCCCGCTCTCAATGAATCCTACAAACAACCCCGCTGTTTTCAAGGTACTGGAAGTGGAAGCCCCAATGGTTCCCGCAAACCTTCCGTTCTTCACCTGGCCGCTTTGAAGCCTTCCAACCAGTCCCCCGATATAATCCGCAGAAGTGCTGCCTACCTTGCCCTCCACATAGGAGTTGTACACCTCTGTCTCATAAATATTTCCCGCAATGCCTCCCACATACCCTTCCGAATACAGGGCGCTGTAGCTGTCCGTGGTATCGCTGGTGCAGTCGCTGATAAAAGAACCCTGGGCCGATCCGCAGATTCCCCCTGCAAAAGCATCCTGACCTCCGCTGGTATCCGTACCGCCTAAAACCCCCGCTGTATTGGTACACTCCAAAATCGCACTGTCGTAAGCCTCCCCCACGACACCGCCCATAACACCGATTCCCCGAACCTGACCCTTAGCACTGCAGTTTCGGATTGTGCTGTCATTGCTTTCCCCGGCCAGAATCCCTGCCTTGCTGCGGGCATTCACCTGTCCGTCCACCACCAGATTCTCAACCGTGGCCCCATGAATACTCCCAAAGAGCCCTGCATAATCCTGGGTGGTGTCACTGATCTTCAGATTGTACACCCAGTATCCCTGGCCGTCAAAATACCCCTTAAAAGGCTTCGGCTCCGAATCTTCCGGTTCCGTAAAATATCCAATGGGCAGCCATGAGGCCGAATCGCTCAAAGAAATATCCCTGGACAAAGCAAAATAACACCCCTCATACCCGTCCACCTCCTCATTCGCCACGTTGTAGGCCAGGAGCTTTAAATCCTTGGCGGAGTTGATCTGATAGGGATTCTCCTTTGTTCCCTCCCCGTCAAAATGGTCGCTCATCTCCATGCCGCCCCAGATACTGGCCCTGCGGAGAGACATGATAGCATTAGAAGCTGTTGCCACCCGAACCTCTGTCTCCGATTCCGTTTCCTTTTCCTGTCTGCCACCCGACCTAAACTCCGCAAACTCTGCCTGGGAAGGCGTGGCAATCCTTATAGGTTTCTTCCATTCCAGATTTCCGCCGCTCTCTTTTTCCCATTCCTCTCCGCCTCTGCCGCTGCTGTCATGTCCTGAAAGGCTGTCTGGTAAAATCCCATCCTGCCCCGCATTCTCACTGACATAGACGCCATTTGTTCCTGAAGCCGCCTCACTCCCATACACAACACCATTTCCTGCGATTCCCACCGCTGAAAATACCGGGCTCATGCCCATAGCCGCAATCAACACCCAGGCCGGCACTGCCGCCTGATATCTTGTTCTCTTTTTCATTATATACTCCTTTAGCTTTCTATTTTTATTTTCCTGCCCCAGACAAGCCGGAATCCAGACACTGCTTTCATGTCGTCTTCTCAATAGACAAGAAAAATGAGCTTGCCTAAAAAGACAGCCCACTTCCCTTACCTATCATCATGTACTCCCGGAATCTTACTCCTGCACCGCCACAAAAGCGGGCCGATTCCCGATCCGGTCACTGTCTACCCGCTCCGGGGCCACTCTCCCGTCATAGGTCACTGCATAACACATCTTCCCGTCCCTGGCCGCCGGGGTTCTCAGCCAATATCCCATGGCATGGCTTCCTGCCAGGTTAAAATTATCCCTCTCCGAACCATTCAGCTTCCACAGATAATTCCCATACCGGATCGCCTCCTCTAAAGACAGACAAAACAAGGTGTCCTCCGTCCTACTTCCCGGCTGTCTCCGTTTGGTAAACCTTCGCTCCGAAATCATGTAATCGCTGCTTTTCCCCGCATAAGTATACCCGGTTGTGGTCTCTGCCCTAGCAATTCCCTCCGAAGCCGCCAGTCCCTCCATAAGCCAGCCTCTCAAGTCAGAAGCCTCCCAGCCATTGTGATTTTCGTCAAACACGCATTCATCACCACCGATAATGGAATCACACAGAAACAGAGCACCTGCCCGGTTCATCCCGGCATCACAGTAGTTGGGATCCACACACCGGAATGTATAAGACTTCCCGTGAATCACTCTCTCCTGGGTATCCCCTGTATACCAGATTTTCCCCTGCCCGGTATCTGTCTTTTCCTTTCCCAGCACAAAAGCCGGACGGATTCCTGCTTCGGTCAGAGACACCCGGCTGGAAGCAATGTGCCCATTATACTGTACCAGATATGCCTGGTTAGTGGTATTCTCCCGCTTCGAGCGTGTCCAGTAATACCGCATCCCTCTCCTTGGCGTCCATACTTTCCGGACAAACTCCTTATAAGCCGGATTCTTCACCTCATCTATGGACAGACAGAACACCTTATCCGAAACCGAATCCCCGGTCTCCGGCAGATTCACCGCCGCAAGCTCCCCCGCCACAGAAAGAGTGTCGGCAAAATACTGGTTCAGCCAAGTCCTCACATCAGACGTGCCATAGTCATTCTCCGACAGCCCATACCGCACAGAAAGGGCATAAGGAATCACCTCATCCGCCACAAACAAATATCCGCCCTGATAATCCGAATCCAGACAGGTAAACTCCATGGTCTCAAACCCATCAGAAAGCCCGGTCTCCACCTGCAGCATGTCCCCTTTCCTGTACCGGTCTGCTTCCCTGGTCTCTGCATAGGCAGAAAACCCTAAAAGAAAGCTGACTGCAGAGCAAGTAAGAAATACCGCCGCCAGTGCACGCTTTCTTTTCACGGGTATCACCGGCCTCATGCCGTCTCCTCCGTTTTTTCGATATCCTCTGCCTTGGCTTTCCCCCTGGTCCTGGCTTCCTTTTTCTTTCCGTTCTCACTCCCTTCCGGTTCTCCAGCCTCATTTTCCATGTCCGGTTCCGCTGTTTCCTGATCTTCTGTTCTTAATCCCCCAAGTTCCGAGCCTTCCCATTCCGAATCTCCCGTACTCTGGCCTCTGTCATATCCCGCCGCGTTTCCGGCTCCGTTGCTTTCTCCAGCTCCCAGTCCTTTCTCTCCGGATTCTTCCACCACAGACACAAACCTGGCAAGGCACCGCCCCTTTCCATCCTCTCCTGACATAAAAGACACTGTCTGCCCGTCACGGAGCTTCTTAAATCCTTCCCCCTGAATCTCCGAATAGTGGACAAAATAGTCCATACCTTCCTCATCCGTAATAAACCCATAACCTCTTCTCACATCAAACCACTTTACCGTTCCTCTCATTTCCATATGGCAAGTTCTCCTCTCATCTATCGTTATTCTTACATGTTAGTTTCATCTTTCACCGCAAACAAAAAGGCAGATTCTCCTGACTTCACAAAGTTCAAAAAAACCTGCCCCTTTTCACCTTATCCCCGCTTAATAATCCTGGTAATGATCCCTTCCGCCACCTCCCTGTCCTCGTTAATCCTGGTTACCAGAAATCCCACTTCATCCCCCTGGCCCGGCAGGCTTGCCGTGCTGCAGGAGTGGGCCACCGCATTGACCCGGCAGCTTAAACACAAGAAGAAAGTTCCCCGGTAAACATCCGTCACCTTTCCCACATACTTCCCCTGCTTCTTAAGCCGCATTAAGTTTTCTTTATTGACATTAATCCTGGCTTCCCTGGCGCTGACCTCCACCTTCATGCCTTCAACCGAATCCCCTGTCACCTTTTTCACCATGACATTTACCACATCTCCCGTAGCAAACCTCTCATTGGCGTCTGACAGCCATTCCCAGGTCATGTCCCTGGCCTTTAACGAACACTCAATGCCAAATATCTCCAGCCGGACCGCCTTCGGAGCCACCGCAATCACCCTGGCCTCCACCACACGGCCCGGCACGATCATCGGTGGCCCGTCCTGGGAAGGCAGATAGAACTGCTGCCGCTTTCTTAGCATTGCCTCCCTCCTGGAAGCCGCCACACTGCCCGACCCTTCATCCACTTCCCGGACAATAAAATCCAGTTCCGCTCCCAGCATGTTGTTAGCCAGCCTGGTCTGCCGGTTCACCGGATCGGAATTTTCCCGTCCGTCCCCCTCCAGGTTGATCATCATCTCCTCCATAGGGATCAGAACCCGGCAGCCTTTGTAGTAGATCACTGCCACCACCCAGCCGCCGTCCAGCCGTTCAATGCCGCTTAAAACGCCGGACAGGATCTTCCTTGTCCTCTGGGCATTCATTAACTCATGCCACACCATGTCCTCCTGATCCCTCTCCACCACGGCGCCTGCTGCGTCCACGGTCAAAACACTTGCCGGACGGCTCCTGGAACGGACAGCGTTCTCCTGCACTCCCTCCGCCACACGGCTTTTACTCTCTTCCTTCATGGGCATACCACCTTTCTTTTTTCATCCTGAATCCCACCTTGTCCATAAACTACCTGGAAACACAAAAAGAGCAGCCCTGTAAAAAGCCGCTCTCCATGAACCCGTTGATTCAGAAATCTGATGATACCATTATAAAACATCTGAAATTGCAAGTCAATTCTTTGGGAAACGCAATGTGGTTTCATTTCGGTTCCAATTTCGTCCCATTTTACCTACAGCCTGTAATTTCTCTGAATTGCAGCCTCCTACCTGCGTAAAAAAGATAATTCGATGTTGATTAGCAGCAATACAATCAATACATAAACGACCATGCTTTTTATATCTAAATATTGCCTCATGGAAGCCTGTCCAAAATCCAGCAGAACTTTAACAAACATACCACAGACTATACCTATAACCACAAAACCATTCATTCTCAATCTGCTAAAGCACTTTTTATGTAATAAGAAAGTCTGCATATAAAAGTATATTATGAGCCATAACATCTGGTATATTGTAAACATTTCAGCGGGCCAGTGAAAAGGGAAGCATATCATCGTTACAAATACAGTACCGCAAAAAGCTATCAGAATAATATTCTTTTTCATGTTTAATATGGTCTGAATGAAATTCTGTTAAAATAATAATCCGCATTCCTACATGCGGTATTTAGACTTGTAAATTCTGCAATAATTGCTGCACTACCACCTGCTGCAGCAGAACCTGCTCCTATACCACCAGTCAAATATGCTGCAATTGCAGTTACTGCTACTGTGCTGCCTACAGCTCCTATGATATTGAATTCTGTCGCATTTATGTCTTCAACCGCATTTCTAAAGTTTTCAAGATAGCTCATATTATTTACAGTACTTTCATATCCTAATTTTCTATTGTCCTGAGAACGGATCTGCCATTGTGGTGACGCATATGAATAAAAAATATCATATTCTCTATTTGAGAATGTATGTTGATAAACATCTCCACTCTGAAGAGCAATTCCATTATCAGAAATATAGTTCTCTGCTAAAGTATTCAGATCCAAAACTTCTCTGCTCAATAATGTCTGTTCTGTAGAATCATATCTCTCAATTGTCAACCTATTCGTTTTTTTATTATTAGTTGAAATAATAATATTATCCTTCTGAAACTCTTTCACTACACATTCGTTATCTGTGTTAGAAAGGACTACCACAGTACTCTCTTGTACATTTACTTCAGCGGCTGCGCCCGGAAACACTGCCATCAAAGCCATCACCAAAGATACCATTAATGCTAAACAACTTTTTCTTTTTTTCATAAAATTCTCCTTTCTGTATTACCCTTTTTTTTTATAGTAAACAATCTTTATAAACTTCAGCTAACAAATCCCTAAACAATTTCTAATATTTTCCAGAAACCCATATATCCATATTTTGACAACATTAAAATCCCCACAGCCTTCCCACCCCTTAACCCCACGAAAAGAGCAGCCCATAAAAGACTGCTCCCAAATCGTACCACAATAAGTGATAAAACTATCACTGCTGTTTCTGCCCAGACCTCATAGCCTTCTCCAAACAAAATCCTTGGATACAGCCTAAAAACGTAATCGAAAGCTCCTGATAAAGATCCTCACAAAATCTTCCGCCTACCATAGAACGGCTGATGAGCAAAGGACGATACTGCAAAAATAATTCCTCCATTGCTTTCAGATCTCCAGTTTTGGCCCAATACAACAATTCCTCCGTATTCATTCTTTCTCCCACCCTTTCTTCATCTTCTTACGGGCATACGAATAGGAGGAGGCAATCTTTTCCGTCTTTTCACCCATCACCATTCCAATCTCCGCAAAGGTAAATCCCCGGTACACTTTCGCAAACACCACCAGAACCTCAAAATCCGTCAGACAGGAAAACGCCGTCCACAAAGGTTCCCCCAGACAGACTCTCATACTGGTCTTGATCATCTCTGCCTCCCAGGGCATCTCCTCCGGCGCTTTCACCAATGCCGTCTCCACTTCCTCCCCTGTCTCCTCTTTAGAATCCAACGGTTCCACTTCTGCCGGCACTTCCATCCTCTCCCTTCTCTGCTGCTTCTTTATGTAATCCCTCTTAGAGCGCTTCAGCGCTGTCTCCACATACCTGGTAAAACTGCCCTTTATAACATCTTCATTCATTCCTTACCCTCCGGTCTTTAAAATTTTCTAAATTCCGAAAAGGCGGGCGGCCCTCTGCACCAGGTAAGATATCTTCCCCTTTTAATAAGGGTATATAGTATCAGTTGAAAAATAAAAAAGGAACAGCACCATACCGTTCCTTTTAGCAAACCATTCTGATATTGTTGTGTATCCCCTTTACTTTCCCTGGGAAAGCAGCTTTTCTCCCTAATACATATACCTCACTATAATCACCAATAAATTGGTGATTATAGTTTATGTCTAATTTCCCATTTACCAATTACACTTAAGGAGAGGTGATACCACATGAAAAGTCCAGATCATCAGCTGGGCTATCGGCTCAAGGCGGCCCGGATAGCCAAAAATCTGACACAAGAGAAACTTGCAGAAGCCATTGACGTATCTGCCACATACATAGCAGAGATCGAAAACAAACGGACAATCCCCAGCGCTGCCGTCCTGATCTCCCTTTGCAGATACCTGAATGTTTCCATAGATGACATTATTTTTCAGACAGAGTCTGATTCCGTAAAAAGCATTACCAGATTGCTGTCTAAGTGTAGTGAAAAGCAGCTTCAGTTTATTCAGGCCATGATAGAAACCATGCTCCAGGTCGGACTGCACGAATAACTCCCCCTGGTATATTTTTAATCCCCCAACTTCTCTCCATCTTCTCCCTTTCTTCTCCAAGGCCCTCTTTTTCCCTTACAGATTTCTGAAATATTCTTTACCAAAAAAGCAGCCTAAAAATCCCGGCTGCTTTTTATCAGATTCCCTTATCCGCAAATATTACAAATGCAATTTTTCTATCTTCTGAATTTATATCCCCTCCCGCGAATAGTAATTATAAAATCCTTTCTTCCAGAATAAGCTTCCAGCTTTTTGCGTATTCTGGATATGGTTATCTCGATTGTATGATAATCCACCCGTTCCCCATCCTCTGTGATCTGTTCATAGATCTGTCTTTTAGAGAATACCTGCCCCTGATATTTTAAGAGCAAATATAGAAGCTGAAACTCACGGTTAGTCAAAGGGATTTCTTCTCCAAAATAATATACTGTCTGCTCCAGAGGATTTATTTTTAAATTCTGGTATTCCAATACACCTATTTCATTATGTATCATGTTCATACCTCCACTTATTTTGTACAGCCAGCCACTTTCCCCTAAGATTTTCTTCTCCCGACATATATAACAGTGTGAGTACAGCCCTGCCCTCTACACATACAGTTCTGTACTCACGCCTATTTTCTTAATATAGATCTCAATTATGGAAGAGCATCCAAAAAATATATCCGCCGAACCTTCCCTAACTCCTGTCCCTTCCGTGACTAACTGGCTCCGCCCAACAAAGTATACACTGCCCGATATCCGATATCCGGCATATGGCTCCCACTTGTTACCTGTCCGACCCGTTCCTGTCTGTCATTGACATAATAAATAGTCCCGTTCTCGTACTCATACCGGTACTCCCCATCCACACGATAAGTCCGGTTCCTATCCTGCACTCTGCCTGACTCATTGACCAGGTACAGCCTGCCGCCCACTTCAAACACCTGGAAATCCTCATCCTCCCAGGCCTGCACCAGCCTGCCATTATCATACAGATACCCGTTTCTCACCCCCGTGTATCCGCCGCCCCTATCGCTGCCGGAACCGTTAAAGTAGTAAGTTCCTCTCTCCCAGTCCCCGTCATATACATTGGTCTGTCGGTCTCGCTTCATTGCCCCATCCGAATCATCGGCTCCAAAATACGTGGACACCACAGATCCATCGCCTAACCGGAACCCTAAAAGTCCGCTCTGCATACGCCCATAACCATCAAAGAAATAATATTTTCCGTTGACTCTCACCGTTGCCTCTGCCAGATTCCTGGCCTGGGTGCTTAAATATTTTGGCACGCCGCTTCCGTCAAAATAATACCATTTCTCATCCCCATCATCCTCCCATCTTTGAGCATTGCTGGAAGTTGCCAGACTGAACCGGAAATCATTGTCCTCACTGTCCTCCGGATTCTGTAGATATCTCCATCCTATAGCCATTTGGCCTTCATCCGGTCCTCCGAAATATTTTAACGTGCTGATTCCCGTAGGATCCCCATCCTCCCGGTTCGCAACATCTACCCAGCCAGTGGCCATAACCCCCTGCTCATCAAAATAGTAACGGTAACCATTGATTCTCCGGCTTACGTAGGAATCACCGCCGGAAGCCCTCACCGCACGTCCGTTCTCCTGAAAATAGAACCATTTGCCCATGGCCCCATAGGAAACCATGTCCGCTACCGTACCGTCCTCTGTCCCCCGATCTTCGTCAAAATCCAGGGCAACCCAACCGGTTTTCATGGAACCATCATTTTCATCTCCCAGATAATAAAGATTATTATCCAGATTCAGCCAGCCATACTGCATGGTTCCGTCAGAATCAAAATGATACCTTCGGCCATTGACGGTTCGCCAGCCATCCGTTGCCACCCTTCCGTTTGCATCCAGATAAAACCAGCCGCCGTCATAGCCAGGCCCATTGCTGCTGTCCGCCATATAAATCCATTGATTTGATAAACGGACGCCATTTTCATTTACATAGTAGGTATCGTCAATCCACCTATTTCTCGCCATGACTCCATTAGAGTCCAGATAATAATCATAATCCCCAGACTGCCTCCATGCATCACGGACACGGTTTCCCGAACGGTCTGTAAATATCCAGTCTCCCCCGCCAATCTGCTCCCATCCTGCCGCAAATGCTGTCAGGGAAGTTCCTGCTGTCATAACCGCCACTGCTGCAAAAACAACGGCAAGTTTCATTTCCTTTTTCATAATTAACATCACTCCTTTTCCGGTCTGTATTCTTTGGAACAACTCTGATTATAAGGGAAACCAATAACACCAGACTAACAAATGGATAAACAATTTCTAAAACGGCATTACAGTTTCCTTTCAACAGCGATTGATTTCTTACATGATTATTTTGTACGACTTCCTTTTCCAGAATGCCACAGCCTTTATGTGGAGTATAAACTTTATATTTTCATTCGATAGCCGGCACCCCAAACCTTTTCAATGATCTGCGGAAAAGCCGGGGCTTTTTCGATTTTCTCCCGGATCTGGTTAATATGTACCGTCACCGTAGCCGTGTCTCCCAAAGCGTCCATCCCCCAGATCCGGTCATACAGGGCAGCCTTAGAAAAGACAATGTTGGGATTTTCCGCGAAAAATAAAAGCAGCTCATGAATCTGGATATGAGAGCGGACCCTGGCCACCAACTCCGTCGGGCTGAAGGGCTTTATCAGATAGTCATCAGCACCCAGACCTCTGATTTTATCCACGTCCTCTTTTTTGGCTGTCACCATAAGAATCGGAAAAAAGTGCCAGATACGGCATCATCCACTCCATACCTGGCACCTCTCATGGATATAGCCCTATTTGAATTTCTTCAATGTAGGACTATTCCCTATCATATAACCGGCTGATAACATCCAGCTAACAAAACCATAAAGTGTTTCTAAACTCTTTTACTCTGCCAACTTTGTAGCAAAAAAATTTACCAATTCTTCCAGCTCCTGCTGAACAAATTCTTCTTTCCAGTAAGTTTCAATATGGTTTGCTCCTGGAATCAGAACGAGCTCTTTATCCTCTGTTCCCGTAGCCTTTTCAAAAACTCCCTCAGTCATGTAACGGGTATCTGAAATATCACCTACCATCATAAGCAGGGGCTGGTCAATCAGCCCTGCCTGATCTTCTGCATCAAACGCCATCAGATCCATCAGGCTCATAGCCGTATAACGGCTCTGAGAATAGGGATGGTAATGCGTGCTTCCATAATATTCCATACCATCGCGATACAGCCCTGCCGGCATCTGCTCCAGTTGTTCCTGCGTAAATTCCACTCGCTTCGTAACCAGATTTCCAATATAATCCACTGCTCCGGTTTCCAGATACTTTGTTCTGGCTGCTGCAGCCTGATCCAGACGATCCTGAGCGCCCTCAATATCGCTGTCCTGGAAACCATTCCTGCGGACACGTCCGCTGTTAAACATGCTGATGGTAGCCACTGCCTGAATCCGCTTATCAGTCTTGGAAGTCTGGATCACATAACCGCCTCCTCCGCAGATTCCCAGAGCGCCAATTCTCTCTGTATCCACTCCATCGACCTCCATCAGATAGTCAATGCTGGCACGGATATCCTCCACACGGCTGGAGGGCTTATCCGTTTGTCTAGGCGTTCCACCGCTGGCTCCCTGATAAGCTGCGTCATAGGCAATGGTAATATATCCGTTTTCCGCCAGCCTTTGGGCAAAAAGACCTGCCACCTGTTCCTTCACGCCTCCGTTGGGATGGGCTACCACAATGGCCGGATAAGAGCCGTCTGCGCTGTAGTCCGCCGGAAGGTAAAGATTTGCTGCGATCGTAATTCCCTGTTGGTTCTCATAGGAAACCGGCTGGATATTCACAGCCCCTTCCACATTTTCCGTAATCGCTCCGTCATACACAAGACCAAACTGGTTGTTTGCCAGAAGCTCCTCCATAGACGCTTTGATCTCACTGACCGCTGCTTCGTCCATTCCAGCGAAGATCACTTCCTCGTCACGGACTGCCGTTGCAAGACTGTCATCCCCCGTTCCAGCATCCATGGCGAGTTCCGTTTCCGCGTCCGTTCCTGTCTGCTCCGCTGCCGCTGCTGTCGTTTCTGCGGCAGCCGCTGTTGTTTGCGCAGACGCTGCCTGTCCGCTGCCTGCGCATCCAGCCACTCCCAATGTAATCGCTGATAATACGGCTGCTGCCGTTATATAGTTCTTTCTCATGCTGTTTTCCCTATATCCTGCTTTCCACTAAACGGAAATGGATATTTTTCCTTTCTTTTTTTGTTTCAGCCTGCTGGTTCTGTTTTTATTCTGCCTGTGCAACTACTTCATTGATAATGCCATATGCGTTGAGCGCTCTTGGGAAACCGTTGTAGGGCGCGCACAGCAGTACCGAAGCCAACAATTCATCCCCTGTGTTTCCTGCTGTCAGGCTTCCTGCTGCATGACCGCTCAACTGACTGTCTGCCCCGCCCAGAGCTGCAATCGTGCAGGTCACAATCAATTCACGTTCCGCATCGTCCAGCCCTGTCCTCGTCATAAAATCTCCAAAACTGTATTCGGAAACATACGCGACTCTCCGCTTCATGCTTTCCGACATATCATCCGTAATCGCCGCAAAGTTTTCGCCGAAAATCGCTCTCTGCGCCGCCAGCCCTTCCTCATAACGGTTTTCATCCGTGACGGTTGCCTGACTCTCTAACGGGAGCTCGATACCACGTTCCTCAAACATTTCATCGGCATATGCCATTGCGTTGATTGCTTTCTGGTATCCGGCATAAGGCGCCACCTGATAAATGGCTTCCTTGATTTCAATGGGCGTCAGTCCGGCATCCAGAGCAATTCCCACCTGCTCCTTCACCTGCGGATAAGACATGGTTGTCACCAGCGTTGCCAAAATCGACAACTGCTGTTTTTTAACGCTCAGATTCGCATCGATAAATTCCTGATCACCAAAATGATCCAGCATCTCAGCCAACTCCACCTGATTTCCTGTGTAGCCGCCCTCATTGGTTTCCGCATCCTGCTCAGGAACTGTCTCCTGTACAGAAACAGTTTCCTGCACTGCCGTTGTATCCGCTGCTGATACGTTTCCGGAACAGCCGCCCAGTATTCCTACACTCAACACCAATGCACTTAAAACCACAATTCTTCTTTTTTTCATAGTCATCTCCTTCTTTCGGTACTTTCACTCGATTGTTTGTATCGGTTGATGGATACGATTATATTTCCCGATTGTTACAACCGGTCAAGACCTTTTTTGATTTTTTATAATAAACTTTTTATAAACTCACATTTCGAAATTTGCTTTATATCCCCTTCATCCGCACTACCTGTATTGCTTCTGAAACGTTTTCCTCTCCTCAGCCCCCACATTCATCACCACACCCATCCCCATATACAGGCTGACCAGCGATGTAAGCCCATAGCTGACAAAGGGCAGGGTAAGCCCCGTGTTGGGCAAAAGCCCGGAGACGACCCCCAGATTCACAAAGGATTGGCCGCCCACCAGCGCCGCCATCCCTGCGCAGACCAATCTCCCTGACAGATTCCCAGCCCTCATGCCAATCCGGATGCAGCCCATGGTAATCAAAAACAGCAGCTCGATCATCAGGGCGCAGCCGGCGAATCCAAGCCGTTCCCCAGCCACCGCCATAATAAAGTCCGTGTGGGCTTCCGGCAGGAATCCGCTGTTGATCACCGTCTCCGGGCTTTCTGTAAGGATTCCGTTTCCTGTCAGCTCGCCCATTCCGATTGCCATGATGGAATTTCTCTGCTGATACGCCTCCTCCGCCCACACAGAAGGGAACAGCCACGCCATGATACGGCGGTACTGGTAATCATTTAGCAACGTCTGTCCGGGGCGGGTGATGAGAAATAGAAAAACTGCGCCAGCCGGAAAAACTATTGCGAGGATTTTCCCGATTTTCCGATAATCCATCCCCGCCGCAAACAGCATACAGGCAAAGATAAAGGACAGCACGATGGCGGTGGACAGATCTGGCTGTCCCAAAATAGAGAAAACCGGAAGCGCCATGAGAAGGAAAGACGCCAGCAGGTATTTCCATTGCCCCAACTCGTTCCGATGTGCCTGAAACCAGTCTGCAAAAAACAGAATGAACAGGATTTTTCCCAGCTCCGACGGCTGGAATCGGAAGCTGCCAAGCTCCAGCCATCTGGCTGCGCCTCCGGAAACTGCCCCGACCGCGTTTACTGCCAGAAGAAATGCCATTCCCGCCAGATACCAAAACCAGCCCTGATTCATCAGCCGCTTATAATCCACAACAGACAGAAGCGCCATCAGTACCGTACCTGCGCAGATTCCGGCAAGCTGCCGCCCCGCGTAGGCAGGCGCTGCGCTCTGAATCAGGACAACGCCGATGCCGGAAAGCGCAAGCACACAGAAAAAAAAGCAAAAACGGGTAATCCTTTATCCGATAGGGAAATACAAAATTCTCCATGTGTCTTTCTCCTTCCTGTCCGCAGGTGTTTCCTGCCTGATCTCCTTTTATCTGTATATTCCACACAATGTTCTTCGTTTTAATCTGCCACCACATTCCCCTGGCTTGCCGGAAGATCCGCCCTGTCGTCCGCCAGATTTTCTTCCGTCTCCAAGCCGAAATAATACCGGAAAATATCTGCTGTCACCTCCACCGCATTGGAGGAAGAATAACCGTAGGCAATCCGCGTGGCGACTGCAACCTCCGGAGCCTCATAGGGCGCATAGCCGATGAAAAGCGCATGGTTCGGGCGGGACGTGCTCTGCTGCGCCGTTCCGGTTTTTTCCGCGACACGCAAAGGAAGCTGGCCCAGCGTCCGGTTGTTTTCCGCCATCATGCGCATCCCCCCGGAAACCGTTCCCCACGTTTCTTCCGAAACCGTATCCAGGCTTCTGGATAACACCGGTTCCCGCTCCTGCTCCGTCCCCGCCGCTTCATTGCGGATACTCCCGACCAGAGTCAGCTTATAGAGACTGCCATGATTGGCGAGAACGGAAGCATATCGTGCAAGCTGCGCCGTCGTATAGTTGTGGCTGCTCTGCCCGATGGCTGCCGTCACCGGGAATTCATCCGCCTCCTGCGGGGCATTTTCCGGAATCTCCATGCCGGTAGTCTCATGAAGCCCGAACAGCTCCGTGTATTTCCGCAAAGTTTCAATGCCCTGCTCCGGTTCATAGTTTTCCTGACCATGCTCATCTGATAGCCAAGCTGGTAAAAGAAATAGTTGCAGGAGTCCCTGAGCGCCTCTGCCACGTTGATGGCTCCATGGGTGGAACCCATAGGATAAATCCAGCATCTGGGGCTGGGAACCACTTCCTCAAAAATCCCATGATCCTCAATCATCGTATCCGCCTGAATCAGCCCCTCTGTCAGAGCAGCGACGGCTGTCAGAGGCTTGAAGGTGGAACCGGGCGCCGTCCGCTGCTGGGCGGCATTGTTATAAAGGGGCAGGGAGCCGTCCTGCAAAAGACGGCTGTAATACGCCCCGTCCACGGAATTTGCCAGACGGTTCGTATCATATCCGGGATAGGTGACGCACGCCAGCACCTGCCCGTTTTCCGGGTCCACAATAACGCTGGACGCCGTGCATGGGTCAAGGGCAAGCTGCGCCGGTATGATTTCCAGATTTCCGATTTTTTCCCGAAGAAACCCATAAGCTCCCATGGCGCCGCTTCCCAGCGCTTCATAAGCCCCGTCCTGATTTTCAAGAACGCCCTGCTCATATAACACCATGCAGAGCTGCTCCTTTGTAATCTCCCCCTGCCTCAGCATCATCTCATACAATACCTGCCAGAAACCGGAATCCTCCGGAAGCGACTCAAAAAGCCAGTCTGTCATACGGTCCGCCGTCTCATCCAGAGACTCATACCGTTTTTCCGCTTCCGGTCCCGTAATCCAGCCGTCCCGAAGCCCGGCCAGCAGATACTCGCTAAGGCTTGCCGTTCCCTGCTGCCACGCCTCCTCGATGATTTCCTCCGGCGTATCCAGAAGCCCTTTTTCCTTCAAAAACTCCACAATGTAACCGGAGGATACCTTCCGCTCTTCATCAAGCTCTCCATACGGGACAGAAACCCCCTCCCGAAGATACGGTAAATGAAGTCCCATTTTACTGCAAAGCTGGTTCCAGAGCAGTGTCTCCATCTCCCCACCGCCATCCGGGAAACGCTCTACATCAATGATATGGTTATCCATCAGGGCAAGCACGGCTTCCTCCGCAGAAACCGTCAGTTCCGCCGAACCGTCCGCCTTTTCCGGGACCAGATTGGAAAGCAGAATCCCCGCCAGCTTCTGCTCCAGCAGACGGTACACGGTTTTCTGCAGCCCGGTGTCGATGGTCAGGTACACATCGTTTCCCGCCTCCGGCTCCCTGCTCTCCAGAACCTGAGTGACGCGCCCCACATTGTCCACCAGAAAACGCTCCGTCCCTTCCGTTCCCCGAAGTTCCTGTTCCAGTGCCTGCTCAAGCCCCGCCTTCCCCACCTGATCGTTTCTCCGGTAGGAAATCCCCTGCTCTTTATACGCCGCCAGTTCTTCCTCGGAGACCGGTCCCGTATAGCCAAGGATGTGGGCGAAATACACGCTGTCGTTATAGCGCCGCACCGTATTTGTGACGATCTCAACGCCGGGAAGCTCCGCCTGATTCTCCAGGATCTCCACCATCGCTTCCTCGCTGACCGTATCTGCAAGCGTCACCGGCACATACCGCTGATAGCTGTTTTGACTCAGGGCATACCGCACCGCCGCGATGGTCCTCGCCTCTTCCCCGGAACAGTCGTCCCCGATTCCATACACCCGGTCGGAAGCCAGATATTCCATGACCTGTTCCGGGCCTGCCGCGCTCTCATCATATCCAAGCCGCTCATTATACCCCAGATCCGCGCTGTCCGCATGATTGTAAACATCCGCAAGGAACCGGGACAGCCGCACCCTTTCCACGGCATACTGATACCCTTCTGCTTCCCCGTATGTAATGGAAATTCATCCCTGATAGCATCGCCGTTGGTTTCCAGAATGCGGAATATAGTTCGGATCGTTTCATTCAAAGCCTGATTCCGCTCCGCTTCCATAGCTTCCGCTGTCTTCCATGGTAACCGAATAAACCAGTTCATTATAAGCAAGGAGCTCCCCGTTCCGGTCGTAGATGGCGCCCCTTGTTTCCGGCGTCGTCTGCTCCCTTGTATCTGCTCAGAAAACTGCTCCTGATATTCCGCCCCGTCTGCCACCTGAAGCCGGTAAAACCGCAGAAGCAGGGCAGAAAACGCGCAGACAAAAGCAGCGCCGAGCACCAGCATCCGGTTCTCCATCACATGGTTCCAAATCCATTTCATCCATCGTATTCGTCTCATCCGTCTCTCACTCCTGTCAATATCCCGGTCCGACCGGTACGGGCGCCGCCTCCGGTATCGGTTCTATCATTGCGCCCGATCCTTCTGACCAGAAATCACCCTGTAGGTTCCCATAAGAATGTTCCTGCAAAGTTCCCTGAGAGGAACCGGCACTCGGAGAACCGTCTTCCTGCTCTCCTGTCTCATTTTCTTCCATGCCATCCTCCTGCACATGAATCGTGCAGAGATCCGGAACCCCAAACAAAGAATCATCCGTCACGCTGTTCTCCCCTTCCAGAATCACCAGAAAAATACCCTCTGTCCGGTTCTCACAAAACTCTCCCGCCAGCATTCCGCTCTCCTGGCACACAGCAAGGGACACATAAACATCGCAGGTTTCCTCCGGCTCTGTTCCAACGGCAAAGTACTCTGTATACACGGCATTTCCCCGCGGATCATGGTCGCAGACTCCCGCGACTGCCCGCTTCCCGGACTTTCGGCAGATCGGAACCTGCGTCATTCCACCAGGAACGGCAAACCCCCGCTCCGGCAGTTCCTCATGCACCCGGTCCATGATTTTTTTCCAGATATCCTTATGGAAATTGGTTCCTCCGCGATTGATATTCCCCTCCCGCAGGCTCTGGCTGCCATCCAGCCCGCCCCAGATTCCGGCCGTGTAATAGGGCGTAAAGCCTACAAACCAGATATCCCGGTTATTGGTCGTCGTGCCGCTTTTTCCCGCCGCCGGCATCCGTTCCAACGCGGCACGGGTGCTGGTAGACTGGATGCTGATTCCTTCCCTTGCGAACAGACGGTGGTTCTCCAGCGAATCCGCCATGGCGTCCGTCAAAAGAAACGCCGTGGATTCTTTTAATACCTGCCGGTCCTCTGTCTCCATTTCCAGAAGCACGTTCCCGTCCCGATCCAGAATCCTGGTAAAAAATACCGGTTTTCTGTAAGTGCCGTCATTGGCGATGGCGGCGTAAGCGCCGGTCAGTTCCAGATTGGATACGCCGTTGGTAATCCCTCCCAGAGCCGTCGCCGCGTTCCAGTCTGTCTCAGTAAGGGAAGTAATTCCCATGTTTTCCGCGTACTCCACCCCGATTCGAGGGAAAACCGTCTCCATCATCGTCTTTACCGCCACAATATTCATGGAATAGATTATCCCGTCCCGGATGTTAGAATATCCCATATAACCCCGGCTGCTTCCCCACCAGTTCCGAAAGGAATGTCCACTGACGCTATATGGTGCATCATAATAAACGCTTGCCAGAGTAGCCCCGCCAACATCCAGCGCCGGCGCAAAGGCTGTAATCACTTTAAAGGCAGAGCCCGGCTGCCGGAGAGTATCCGTCGCTCGGTTCAGCGTAAGGCTCGCGGTTTTCTCTCCCCGACCTCCGCTTATTGCCTTCACCGCGCCTGTGTATTGGTCCATCAGAATAATGGATACCTGCGGCTGCAGAACCGGCTCCAGCCGTTCTCCCAGAATCTGGTCTCCCTCCGCAAGAAGCCATTTCTTATATGCCTCCACGTCAGCCTCCATTTCCTCCACGGACAAATACAGCCCATCATAGTTATCCCCCAGAAGCTCATGATACTCTGCCAGATCCTGTTCCGAATACTGCCCGGTGCTTCCGTCCCCATGCTGAACAGACAGGCGGTATTCCGCCGAATAAAAAACCGTCTCGTAATTCTCCGCACGGTTCACCTCCTCATCGACAATCTGCTGGATTCCCATATCCTGCGTGGTCTCGATCCGCAACCCGCCGGAATACAGAAGATTCAGTGTCTCTCCCTCCGTATAGTCCAGCTGCTCCATAAGCGCCTCTGTCACCTGCCGGATCAGGGCATCCGTAAAATAACTGTAAGGGGAAGCCTCGCCTGCCGTATGGTTCACCTCCTGAATCAGACCGTAGACATCTTCCCCGGCCGCCTCCTGATATTCGTTCCGGGAAATGTATCCCTGCTCCTGCATGTATTGGAGTACAATCTGCCGCCGGACATCATTTGCTTCCGGATTGGAAACTGGATTGTATCGGGACGGATTGGAGGTAATGACTGCCAGCACCGAACACTCTGCCAGCGTCAGTTCCGACACCTCCTTCCCGAAATACCGCATTGCCGCCGTTTTTACCCCCAACGTATTACTTCCAAGGTTGATGGAGTTTAGATAATTGGTGAGAATCTGTTCCTTCGTCTCCTGCTTTCCCAGCCCTGATTCCCATTCCAGCTTCCACGCCAGATACTGCTCCTGGATTTTCCGCCTGATTCTGGCGTCCCATGTCGTTTCCATTCCGCCCGCCAGAATATTATTCTTAATGAGCTGCTGGGTGATGGTGCTGCCGCCGCCCGCATAATCACCGGTCAGAATCCCCGCGGCTGCCCGCATAATGGAACGGATATCAATCCCGTCATGCTCCCAGAAGCGCCGGTCCTCCATGGCGACAAAGGCATTGATAAGGTCTTCCGGCAGTTCTTCATAAACCGCCTCTTCCCGGTTTGCCCCGGTCATCACCAGAGTTTCCGTAAGGTTCCCCTGACTGTCGTAAATCCTCGTAGCATACCCCTTCGGAAGAGTCTGAGACAGCGTAATCTCCGGCGCCTCAAGAATGATTCCCCGGACCATCCAGCCAACTCCAAATGTTCCAAATACAATCCCTGCCAAAAATGAGAATCCCAACGTCATAAAAAAGCCGCGGAAAAAACTTCCGGCATATCTGGCTGTACCAAACCTCGAGCTCCGATTCTTCTGTCTCGAAAATCCCTTTCCATCGCTCACCTGCACCCTGCCTCCTTTCGTCTATCCTGCTTCCGTGTATTCTGCCTATCATAGCCAGAAAATCTAACACCCGGCTAACAAAGCGATAAACTTTTTCTAAACCTTCATGCGCCTGTCTGCCTGATATGCCACCACTATTTCCTTCTCCCAATACAAAAACAGAGAGTCATACACTGACCCCCTGCCTGAATATTCCTTTTTTCTATATTTTACAGATAATACATGTTGTTGTTCTCATTGATGTACCAGCCTCCGCCGCCGTTTAGCGCCTCCCTGGTTCCTTCCTCTGCGTATACCCAGCCAGTATGCAGGTATCATACCACCCGCCTATAACATCCGGCTAACAAAAGCATAAACCTTTCCTAAACTTTACAGCTTCATTCGGTATCCCGCTCCCCAAACGGTCTCAATAAGCTGGGGAGATGCCGGGTCTTTCTCAATTTTCTCCCTCAGACGGTTGATATGTACTGTGACAGTTGCCGTATCTCCCATGGCGTCCATCCCCCAGATTCGGTCATACAGAGCAGTCTTGGAAAAGACAATATTGGGATTTTCCGCAAAGAATAACAGCAGTTCAAACTCCTTATTGGTCAGCGTCACATCCTGTCCCTTCACCGTCACCCTGCGCTCCTTCGGAGTAATGGACAGATTTCCAATATCAATAGACTGGGGACGTATTTCCTCCCGGTACTCCAAAAGCCGTTCATGAATCTGGATATGGGAGCGGACTCTGGCGACCAGTTCTGCCGGACTGAAGGGCTTTACCAGATAGTCATCCGCGCCCAGACCAAGCCCCCTGATCTTATCCACGTCCTCCTTTTTCGCTGTCACCATGAGGATCGGCAGATGCATCTCCTTCCGAATTCCCCGGCAGATGTCGAAACCGCTTTTCCCCGGCAGCATCACATCCAGAATTACCGCATCATAGCCGCTGGCTATGACCTTCTGAACCGCATTTTCTCCGCTTAAATCCACCTCCACTTCAAAGCCTCCGGCCTCCAGATAATCACGCTCCAGTTCCGCGATCAATTCATCATCTTCCACAATTAAAATCCTGCTCATGTTCTGCCCTCCTTTACTGACGGTAACTGTATAATAATGGATAAACCATGGTGATTCTCCGCATAGACGTTTCCGCCATGCCCGTTTATAATCTCCTTCACTACCGCAAGACCGATTCCGCTTCCCTTTCCTGCATGGCTTCTGGCGCTGTCGGCCCGGTAAAAGGTCTCAAAAATGCGGTCCAGACTTTCCTCCGGCACTCCCGGACCATCATCTGCAAAAGTAAGCTTTACCCAGGTTCCCTGCCATTCCTTCTCCAGAGATATTTTCACCACCGATTCGGAATGTTCCCGGTAACGGATTGTATTTGTAAACAGATTGTCAACTACCCGTTTCATCTCTCTTCCATCAAAATAAACCGGATACCGGTCATCTGCAGCTTCAAACCGGAGAATGACATGATTATTTCTCGCCTCGTCCCGGTATGCTGACAGGTATTGCTCAAAAAACACTTTCAAATCCCCATACTCCATATAGTATTTAACCCGCCCGCTTTCCAGACGGTTATACTCGGACAAACTGTCCACCAGTCGTTCCAGATCTTTTGTTCTGGTCTTGATGGCGTTTAAATAACGTTTCCGTTTCTCCGGCGTATCCGCGATCCCATCCATCAGGCCGTCCAGATACCCACCGATGGAGGTCAGGGGCGTCCTCAGGTCATGGGAAACGCCGGAAATCATTTCCCTTCTTCGCTGCTCATTTTCCAAACGCTGCCCCACCGATTCCTTCAGATACAGCCGCATATCCTCAAAATCCCGGATTACCTGGCCAAACTCATCATTCTTCTGATACTGCAGCCCTTCGTCCAGATTCCCCTCCCGGATTTTTCTGGTTCCATCGCTTAACTGCTTTAAAGGAACCAGAACGCTTCTGGAAATCCAGTAGGACAAAAGCCAGTTTACAAAAATGGTCAACACAAAAAACATCGCAAGGAATATCAATACATACCGCATAATGTAGTTCTGAAGATAGGACTCCACCTGCTGCTCTCCCTCGCCGCTGTTGACAGCTATAATGGAAAATTCCTTTTCATCATGCAGAAACGTATTCTTGATAACGGAAACATTTTCCGCGCTGGCTGTCATGGTCTTTGCGGAGTGAAGGGCTGCCCCTGCTGTCTCTGTCGCCGACTGCATATCCGCGTCAGAAATATTGGAGTACAAAATATTGCCGTTCTTTTTCACCAGAATATGATAACCCATTTTGGATAACTGCTTTTCCAGATGATGCATGGTCTCGCTCTGCTGGATCGGTTCCCCTGCCGCCGTATGCCCTTGCTCTCCCCAGTTATTTTCCCACAGTTCCTGTTGATAGGTATAAATCAGGCTCTGGGCAGACTGGATTCCATTTTCATCCTTGTACATGTTTTCCAGAGAATACCAGTAATTTCCAAGTGAGGTTTGAAGACCGACTGCCACGGTTAAAAGTGAAATCGCAATGGGCAGAAGCACCATCAGAATATTCGATAATCGTATTTTTTTCTTAATCGTCATAAATCAATCCCCTTCATCACTCGCATAGCTTAAAGCACCCTCCGAATTGTTTTCGGCGTCCGGTAATTCCATGTGGAGATTCGGATTCCGGTTCTTCTGCTGGACGCGTGAACCACCTGCATATTCTGTTTTCCTTTCATCTTGGTAACTATTAAAAAGTGCCGGATACGGCGTCATCCACTCCATACCCGGCACCTTTCATGGATATAGCCCTGTTTGAATTTCTTCATTTAAGGCTATACCCTATTTTATAATCCTCTGATAACATCCAGCTAACAAAACCATAAACGATTTATAAACTTTTGGCAGAGCAGCTATGATTCCACGCTACTGAAGGTTTAAACTGTTTACCCAGTTTCTTAAATTGCTGCTGTCGCCTGCCACGCTGCCGCGGCTTACCGTATATCCATCCAAAACGTTGGCTCCAGACTCCAATCTCCGGATTTCACTGGGAGTCCCGGAAAAACCGCTTCCTCCATGACTGGAGAATGGGATAATGGTCTTTCCGCTGAAATCATACTCATCAAAGAAGGAATACATCGCCATCGGCATCTCACTCCACCAAATCGGGTAACCCACAAAGATTACGTCGTAGTCCTCAAGATTGTCAATATGTGTGGAAAGCTCCGGACGGGCATTCCGGTCCTGCTCCCGCTCCGCTTGGTCTACCAGCGGCTCATGAAGCGTTGGATAATTCTGCACCGTATCAATCTGGAATAAATCGCCGCCGGTTGCCTGCGCAATGGTATTCGCCATATATTCCACGTTTCCCTGTACCCCACCGCCTACTGCCACCCGGCTGGCTCCGGCGTCCGTATCTGTTCCGTCCGTTTCCGGAAGGGTATAGTAAGCAATCAGGATCCGGGAGTCTCCCTGAGACTGCGGCGTATTCTGCACACCCGTCTGCTGCGTCTGGACAACCCCATTTACAACCCATGCGCCATCCCCATTGACCTGATAACCGTCCGGCGTCGTTGTATCCGCATACATCCAGCCATCGCTGTCAAAAGCGTAGCATTCCGCAACACCATCTCCATTGCCGTCCAGCCATCTCCATTCGTTTACCGCATAGGTTCCGTCATCATCATCAAACCACCACCGATTTTCATTAGGTGCCGCGCCAGTTCTCCAGGTAGCCGCCATCGCTGTTGTCGCCATCACCATTGCCATGCCCATTGCCGCCGGAATGATAAACTGCTTCTTCATCTGAAAATTCCTCCTGCTAAAGATTTTAAATGTTAGTTTCCTATTTTCATAACAATCGCTCTATGAATCATCATCTGGGCGCATAAACCGGTAAACAGCCCCGCCGCACAGCCGGTTACAAGCAGCACCGGCAGATACGCCGCCGCAATGCTTCCGGTTATCAGAACTGCCGCTGTAATCTGCCCCATATTGTGCAGTACAGCGCCCAGAATACTGCTGACCCAGATGTAATTTTCACAAATCAAGTGCCTCAGTGCCAGTCTCGGAAGCTGCAGCTCCACGGTAAAAAACATCAGGGCCACAGCCGTAAGCAATGACAGCCTCCGGCATCGTATTGGATAATCAAATGGTTCGGCAGGCACACAATCGGCGTTCCCTGCCCGTTCCATAGCATCCCTGCGATTCCCGCCGCAAAAAGCAGGAAACAGACTCCAATCCAAATTTTTATGTTTCTCATTTTCTCACCACATGAACCGGGATTCCCTGACTGTAATCATTTAAAGTAAAGCTGTCTTCCAGCCCTTCCGTCAGGTAAATCTCGTCATCCTCTGTCACCAGAAACATCTCAAAGCCTTCATGGGTTTTCCAGTATTCCTCCGCCTGCTCCCGGCCCATGACAAAGACCGCCGTAGACAAGGCGTCGCACAGCTTTCCTTCCTCTCCCACAATGGTGGCGGAAATAATCCCGCTGTCTGCCGGATACCCATCCTCCGGGTCTAAAATATGCCAGTAGATTTCTCCGTCCTCTCCGGTGAAATACCTCTCATAACCGCCGGAGGTGATGATATGACAGTCCGACGTTTCCAGCGTTCCGATGGTTCCTTCCCCGTAAGGGCTTCGGATTCCCACCTTCCAGGGTTCTCCCTCCGGCGAGTTTCCGATCAGCGCCACGTTGCCGCCCAGATTGAGGATGCCGGAGGTGACGCCATGATCCTTCATAAGTTCCGCCAGAAGATCTCCGGCATATCCCTTTGCCACCGCTCCGAAATCCACCTCCATGGCTTCCGGCAGAGTGACGGTTCCATCCTCCACCGTGATTTCCTTGTAATCCATATGGGATAAAAGCTCTGTGATTTCCGTCGTATCCGGTATCCGATATTCTCTTGTTGGAAATCCCCATGCCCTGATCAAGGGATAGACAGCAGGGTTCAGGGCTCCGTCTGTCTCCTCTGCCATGTGAATGGTATAGGAAATCAGGGCTTCCGTCTCTGTACTGACTGTTATAGGCGTTCCCTGACTGTGGTTCAGCTCGTATATCTGGCTGCCCTCCTTTGTGGCAGACCATAGATTCTCCAGACTGCCGATCAGCTCTTCTGCCTGTCCGATGGCCTTATCTTCCTCTCCGCCATACAGTTCCATGGTGATAATGGTGTCCATGGCGAACAGGCTGTGGGAAACACCATTGCCCTTTCCGGATTCTTCCGTCTCTTCTGCAGCCGCAGACACAGACGTTTCCGTTTCTCCCGCTGACATCGGCACAGACATTTCCGCCGCTTCCTTCTGCCCGGAACCGCATCCGGCTGCAAAAAGGCTGAAAACGAGAACTGATGCCATCAGCCATCCGCTCCGCTGCCTTCCCTTCATGGCTTTTTCCTCCTTCCCGAAAGCTTCTGCAGCCCCTTCATTCCATAGTGGGCAATCCAGATAAACAGGCCCATAATCGCAAGATACTCCGTAACATAAAGCACTACCGGACGCTCAAAATCAAAGAAGGCAAAAGACGACAGGCGGAGCATATAAAGAATAAACTGATTTTTCACAAAAGCGTAAAGCCCGTACAGGGCAACCGCTGTTACTCCAATACGCAGCAGCCTTGCTTTCCGCCTGTTGTTTGCCCCCGTTCCTCCTGCCGCATTACGAATCCTTCCAAGAATCATGTTCCAGTGCAGTCCCAGATGAAGGGACATCAGCACGAAGCACCAGAACCCGCAAAACACATGGAGAGAGCGGGCCATGGCGACTCCTCCGGAAATGGGGAGGAAAGCAAAAATATCCCTCGATAAAATGATGCCGCTTACCATCTGCCCCAGCATAGCCAGAAGCAGTGCCAGATTGATTACGGTCTGGACTGTCCGCACAGGCGTATACTTTCCCTGAAGCAGATAGGAAAACCAGCGCCGGTTTAATATGTGATGTGCAATCCACAAAAGAAACATCCCGGCCCCCAGCCATTCATGGGCGGTATCCCCGATCAGCTGTCTTGCCATCAGGAAAAACAACAGCACCGTCATAAATATATCTACAAGCATTTTTACTTTCTTTTTCATCGATACTCACCTGTCTGCTTTTTCTCTCTGCGGATGCTCCGGTCTTACTGCCGCATTCTTGCCCATTCTTTACTCATTTTTACTCGTTCCTTACCTGTTCGCCAACCCCAGGCTCTGCACCCAGTCCGCCACATCTCCTGCCGCGCCGGATACGCTGTTTCTGGAAATGGACAGTCCGTCCCCGAGAATTTCTGCCCCTGGCTGCAGACTTTCAATGGTGCTTATGGTTCTGGAAAATCCGCTGCCGCCGTGGGTCGTGAAGGGGATAATGGTCTTTCCGCTGAAATCATACTCTTCAAGGAAGGTATATAGAGGCATCGGGAGATCTGCATTCCAGTTGGGATAGCCTAAGAAAACCGTGTCATACTGATCCAGATTTTCAATTTGAGATGACAGCTCCGGTCTGGCATTTTCCGCCTTTTCATTGTACGCAAACTCTAAAAGCGGTTCGTGGATGGTTGGGTAATCCTGCACGGTTTCGATGGCGAACAGGTCGCCGCCCGTCTCCTGCTGGATGATTTTCGCCACATACTCATTGTTTCCCATCACTTCTCCGTCCACTGCCACACGACTGGCGCCTCCTACGGTGTCTACGCCGTCCGTCTCCATGACGGAAAAATAGGCAATCAGGATATTCCCTTCCCCGGACTGAGTTCCACTCCCATTTTCGGTTCCGGATGCGGAACCGGAGGCTGCTGTCTGGGATTCTGCCTGCACTTCTGCACCGGTGCTTTCTGACTGAGTCTGGCTTACCGCCCGGGTTCCGGCAGTGTTTGTCTGGCTCTGTCCGCTGGTTTTGCAGCCTGCCAGGGAAAGCGTCAATGCTGTCATAAGCATGGCCGCCGCCATTTTCTTCATCTTCCTGTTCTTATGCTTCATCTGGTTTAAGTTCTGTTTCTTCATATTCCGGTTGCTCTCCTTCCTCGTCCATCAATTCCAGTCTTACAATTCCTGTTTCGTTTGCCAGGTTTTCTGCCCCTGACTCTGCATAGCCCAGGGGAATCACATCTACAATCGTCTTTTCATAAATGTCGTCATAGAAAATTGCAAGATCCGGTCCTGCAGGCCAGTAGCCAAAGTCTCCAATCACATAATCCCTGGTGGTTTCTTCCGCTGAAGAAAGTGATTTCGGCAGCGTCATGCCTTTTGCAAAGCTGTTCCGTTCAATTAACGTCATCTCCACCGGCAGCATTGCCACCAGGTCGGCTGCCGCCCTGGAACCATTTAATGTAATGACTACTTCCGTATTGTCGGTAATCATTTTGATTTGAGTCCCTTCCACACTCTCGTAACTGCCGGTTTCTGAAGGTTTCGGTATCTCATCTCCCATCCGGCCGTTTCCTCCGCAGGCCGTCAATACGCCAGCCATAAGCAGCAGTAAGCCTGCACCAATAATTTTCTTATGCATAGATGAGTCTCCCCTGGGTTTTTCCATCCATTTTTTACATATACGCAGTCAGCGCAAACACTCTTTCAGCATTCCTGTAATCTCATCCAGGGAAAGCATAGCCTCAATGTCAATTTCTTTTATTTTGGTCTGGGAAACCTCGCCCTCAAAGTACATATCCACACCAAATTCTGCAAAAAGGTCTACCATTTTACCGGCAGAATTTTCTATACTTCCCTCATATCCAAATGCGTCCTTAAAATATCGGCGGATATCAGCGTCATAGTATTTTGCCATCACTTTCAGAAACCGGGGGAACAGAGTTGTTAAGCTCTTTCGATAGGCCACACCATACAAAACCTCCGGGATAAATTCCAGCTCATAGATTTCATACGCATAATTTTCTTCCTTCCCAAGCCCCAGCCTTCCGGAAGTCGAGAGAGCAGCTCCGTAAAGAATAACACCGCGGGCATCCGAATCCTCCGGGTTCTCTTTTAGTTTCTTTAATGCAGCAAGGACATTCCGGATTACAGAGATGCCAATGTCATAGGATACCTGATTTATATCTCCAAGGGTGGAAGCTGATAACTGAACCAGCGTCACAAGTCCGGTATATGCTGTCATCTCTGTCCCCAGGGACATAGAATACTTTGGCACAAGAATTGCCGTATCTGCCGCAATGCCGTAAGCGGTTCCGAAATCCCCGGTTCTGGAATCCGATGATACTGCTCCCAGCCCATACTCCGAACCGCTGGAAGGGTAAGTGGGAATCAAAACCATCGGCAGCTTTTTCAGTCCATAAGGGTTCTTTTTTCCCTTCACATACTCCCAAAGGTCCTCCGCATGGTATGAGCCGAATGCAATCAGCTTCGCACAGTCCATGATATTGGCACCGCCTGCGCCGATGACCAGTTCAATCTGTTTTTCCTTCACAAGCCGGATTCCCTTCTCGATATCAGCCAGCTCTCTGGACGCGCCGTCAAGTTCATATAAAATACCACCGCCGCGTTTCATCGCTGCTTTCACATCGTCATAACAGCCATTCCTTTTCGCGGAACCGCCGCCATAAACGAACAACGTCTTTTTTCCTGCGGTCAGTGCCGCCAGATCTCCGACAGGATTATTTCGGAATAGCAGTTTTGTATCATTTCGCAGTTGAAAATCTTTCATAAAATCATCCTTATCTTCTCTGAAGTTTCAGGAAGCCCCGGACAGGAGGCTTCTGATTGCATATTAATTGCTCAGTTCAACGGTTACTCTGACCGCATTCTCATAGGAACCCAAAGCTGCGATCCCCTCTTCGTCAAGGCGGGCAATGACCTCCATACCTGCGCTGATCTCTCTGCCGTCATGGTCATAGTACATAGCAAAGGTCGGTCCCGGCGGATAATAGATAATATCTCCAATTTCATATGGATACTGGATGTTCTCTAAATCGGAATCATCAATGGAAAAGTCCAAATGCGCGTGTTTTTCGCGGTTTGCGTAATCCGTCATATCCAAAGTAAGTGGAAGATGCCCGGCAAATGCGTCCGCCGCAGGCGTATCCAGCAGTGTGGCATAGATAACGTCCGCATCATCCAACGTGATGGTAAGTTGTCTGCTTCCCTGTGCGTTCTCTGCACCGGCCATCTCGCCTGCTTCCAATTCAAACAGCACCTCTACATCATCGTCATAAGCCTGAAAAGCTGCCACGCCTTCCTCGTCCATTCTTGCCAGTACTTCAATGCCGGAGCTGATGCTTCTTCCGTCATGCTCTGTAAAAATACCCATCGTTGGGCCGGGATGCCAATACACGATGTCGCCAATTTCATACTCATATACGGTATTCTGCTGGCTTTCCTCACTCAGTGAAAAAGGCAGGTAAACTTCTTTCTGTCGGTCGAGATGCTCATGCATTTCAATCGTAAACGGAAGCTGCTCCAAAAACTCTGCGGTTGCAGGAGTATCCGTCAACTCCGCATATACAACATCCGTTCCGTTCAGCGTCATTTTCAGACGGCCTGCTGTGGAGGACGCAGAAGGCCCGGTGGTATCTTCCGGCACTTCATCCGTTTCTGTGTCGTTTGTCTCTGCTTCCGTAACACTGCCTGCGGTCTGAGTTTCATCGGTATTGCCAGCCTGCTGGGAATTGCCGCAAGCCGACAGCACAAGCATTAAAACAAGCAGCAAAGAAAGCAGACCTGTGATTCTTTTTTTCTTTGTTTTCATAAGATGGATTCCTTTCTACTATTATAAGATTTATGTAAGGGGCAAAAAGAAAGCAGCGCTTTCACTTCTCCCGCTTTACCGATTTTAGTCAACGACAATACTCCTGTAAATATTCCAGCATATACGCTGTTGCCGTTTCCGCGTCCTGCCCATGCAGCCCATGTCCGGCTCCGGGAAGGACTTTCAGCTCTGCCGATGGGTATACTTCCAGGGCCCGTTCCGAGGATGAGAGCGGGACAATCCCATCCGCGTCCCCATGAATCAGCAGTACATCCTTTTCATACGCTCCGATTACGCTGTAAACGTCATAGTCCAGCAAATCCTCGAAATAAGCACGCCCAACTGTCATCCAGCCAAACATGGCATAGGTATCCGGTATATCTTCAACCGACCCAAAAAGTGCCTGTGCATCCTCCACAATCTCGAACCCCGGATACAGAAGGATCAAGCCCTGAATTTCTTCTGGATTTGCGGCTGCCGTAATTCCGGCCACAAGCCCGCCCTGGCTGGCTCCGAACAGAAAGACATTTTCACTGTCAACGTAATCAAGTCCCTTTACCATGTCTATCACAGCTTCCAGATCCGATTGCTCTGTAAAGATGGACATTTCCAGAGGGGAACCATCGCTTCGGCTGCCATTTCCTCCTCCGCAAAAATCGAAGCAGTATACCACAAATCCATGTTCTGCCAATTTCTCTACATATTGGATTCCGTTCTGATGGGTTACGCCATATCCATGTGCATAAATGACAGCGGGAAGCGGTTCGTCTGCGTTCTGCGGAATATATACCACGCCATAGATTTGGTTATCATCACGGCTTGCATACAATTCCTGCGTTTCATATTGATAGATGCGGTTTTCCGATGGCCGAGTATTCCTTGTTTCCAGTATAGACGATATTTGCATTTCTTCAGCTGCGGTACCATCCGGTTGTGGTTCCATGGATGGATTGTTGTTACCGCAAGCCGATATGAAACTGAGAGCTGTCCCAAGTACAAACAACAAGATTCTTTTCTTTACTATCATGTCCTACCATCCTTATTATTTCTTTTTCCTGGAAGCATAAATTGCAACAAAGCAGAAAACAAGAAACATCACAAAACCATATGGTTTCATCTTTGCCTCCCGTTACTTCCCACTTACTGTATATACCAGCCGGATGCCATCGTCTTTCAGCCGTTCTATATTTTTTAGCTGGAAGACCGCTGGCCCGCAGGCAGGAAGCAGCGGCGATTTTTCAAACACTGTAACCGAATCCGGATTCCCATCCGCAACCGGTGCGATCAGGAGGCTTAATTCATCCACAACTCTTTGCTGCAGGAACGTCCAGTTAATTGTGCCTCCACCACAGATCAGCAGTGTGTCGATTCCAAATAGCTGATATAGCTTCTCCACAGCCAGCTTGCTGTCCAACTGTTCGGAACCTGCCAGAATGTAGGACACGCCATGCTTGCGCAGATAAGCCCGGTAAACTGCCGGTGTCTGCTCTGTCAGGATTTCAATCACATGAGCGTCCGGCCTGCCCGCTTTACGGAAGGTTCCGGATTCCCATCCGATTTCTCCCTGTGTATCAACTGAAACATAGTAGGGGGCAGCCTGCGCTTCTGCCACGAAGTCACCGTCAGGAACCACCGCTTCAAAGTCAAGTTCCGCCTTCCGCCTTCCTGTAAATTCCTTTGTCGTTACGGTTCCATAAAGCCATGCGTCCGCCTGATATTCTGTGCGGATACGGGCATACTCTCCACTCATTTCTCTGGCAGCGTCTGTTCCAAACGCTGCCCCTGTGATTTTGCCATCCAACGTGCTTAAAATGTGGCAGATAATATAGGGTCTGTTCATAAAGACCTCCTTCCTAGATGATTCCGATTTGCTGCAAGTAATCAAAGATATACCTTACCGCTTCATCGAATGCGTTGCCGCTGAATCCATGGCCCGCCCCGTTGATCACATAATATTCCGCATCTGCATAAACCTCTGCCGCACGCTCCGAATAGGAAATCGGCACAATACCATCCGCATTTCCATGCATCAGGAGGACCTTTTCCGTGTAGTTCCCGATTTCTTCGTACACATCATAATCCCACATGTCCTCCGCATAGGGACGGCCTGCGGTAATCCAGTTGAACCGATAGGTGTCCGGCACATCTTCCAGCGAATCAAATTGTTCGTGAACCGCATCGCTGATTAAAAATGCCGGATACATTAATACAAGACCGGAAACTTTGTCGGTGTGCCTTGCCGCCGCAATGGCGGAGGTGATTCCTCCCTGACTTGTGCCGAGCAGCACGATTTTGTTTTCATCCACAAAATCCCACCCGGAAGCTGCACTCATAATGACTTCCAAGTCCGAAACCTCTGTCATAACCGACATTTCCGTAGTATTGCCGTCACTTCTGGAACCGCCGCCGCCCCGGAAGTCAAAGCAGTAAGCGGCAAGGCCGTGGCTCGCAAGCTGCTCGGCATAAGCGGCATTGGAGCGGTAGGAACCACCCAGCCCGTGAGCGCAGACAACAAGGGGAACCTTTTCATTTTCTGTATCTGGAATATAGGCGATCCCGTATATCCGCTGCCCCTGATTGTCCAGCTCGATTTCCTGCTGACGGTAAGTATAGGTCGGAAGATTTTCCAGCTCTAAAATTTCTGTGCCTGCAGCCTGAACAGCTTCCGGCACTTCCTCTTGTGCAGCCGCAGTTTCCTGTTCCGGCTGGCTTTGTCCTTCCTGTCCGGTTATTCCTAATTCTGAAAGCCATCCATCGATCTGACTCGTTCCGCTGATCCGCCGTTCCCCATAAACCGCCAGACCATCGCAGGAATGAAGGAATGTGGGCATCGTTTCGTCAATATCACTTCCTCCGCTGGTGCAGAAGGGGATAATGAGCTTCCCTGTCAGATCATAGCTTTCCAGAAACGTATTGATGGGGGCCGGTGTTGCGTGCCACCACACGGGATAGCCTACAAACACGATGTCGTATTCCTCCATATTTTCCACGGTATCCGTCAGGGCGGGACGCGCATTGCTTCTGATCTCACTATTGGACTGCATATATACATTGGAATAGCCGTCCTGCGGAGTAATCTCAAACAAATCGCCGCCGGTTTTTTCACTCAAGGCAGCCGCCACATTTCTTGTGGTGCCGGAATACGAAAAATAGGCAACCAGTACGTTCTCATCAGACTGTGAGAAAATTTCCTCCCGCAATTCCTCCACCTGAGAATCATTCAGCGAATGATCTGATAAATTCCGAAACATGGCAGGATAACGGTAAAGGTTGTAGCCCACAAAGAGAAGGGCAATGACCGCAATAACTGCAATTCCTGCAATCCATCCTTTCCTTAATTTTGTCCTACTGTTTTTTGGACATTCAGGTCTACACCCCAGGGTGCCTCCTCTTTGCCCTTCGGACAAATTCACCTTGCCCGGAGGGTGTGTCTGTCGCTCCATATGAAAGACCTCCTATGCTTATTTGCTGCAATGCGTTTGCGTCAGCCGCCTCTTGGAACCGATTATATTCTGCGGTTGTTACTATCGGTCAATAGTTTTTTACAAATTTTTTGTGATTTTTATATCCTTCTCTTTTGATCCTTTCATCCGCAGCAGATTATTGGCTTTCCATTGCTCTCGATACTTCATCTATGATGTTCATAGCGTTCAGGCTGCGGGGATAACCGATATAAGGCATACACTGCTCCACAACGCTGTACAGCTTTTCTTTTCCATTTCCCACGCTGAAATTACCTGCCGTATGTCCGTGAAGCTGATTCTCGCAGCCGCCCTGTGCAAGGAGAAAGCAAAATGTGATCATTTCACGCTCCTGGTCACTCAGACCGCTCCGCGTATAATAATCTCCAAAGCAGTTGTCCGCCAGCCACCGATTGATGTTACGGCGGAGAGGCGGACACTCAGTCTGCCGTTTTTCCATGTCCGGGCCGAACAATTCCATCTGTTTTTCCAGCCCCTTTTCAAAACGGGTATTCCGGTCCACAGTTGCCTGGGATGAAAGAGGCAGGCAGATTCCATGCTGCTCCATGACATCATTTGCCGCTGTAAGAAAATCACGGGTTCTTCCCAGCCCAAGGTAAGCTGTTGCCTGATAGATGACTTCCTTGACCGCTGCCGAATCCACGCCTGCACCGAGAGCGGTGTGGACCATGACACGGAACTCTCCCATTCCCTGACAGCCCAGTAAAGCCGAGAGAATGCAGAGCATCTGCTCCCTCTTCGTCAGCCTGTTTGATTCCTCCACCTCTTCTTTTATAAAATTTTCTACAATTTCCATAAATTCCGGGTCTGTTTCACCCAGCCGGTCAAATGCTCCATTCAACCATTTGTTTTCTGTTTTTTTCATGTTCTCCTCCTATTATTTTTCATAGCCGGTATCATTCCCGACTTTTCCTGCCCGGGAATATTTTAAAACAGATACCTAACAACCATCTAACAAAACACTAAACTATTTATAAACTTTATAAATTGTCATCTTCCTTTTCTCTGGCTCTCTTTTTAGCCTCTACAATTTTAAAGGACGCTGCAGCCTTTTTTTCCTTCCTATACCTATACGCCATCCAGCCAGTTCCAAGACACAGAACTGCAAAAATACCAATGCTTGCAAAAATTACTGTCAAATGTTCTCCCCCTTTCCCCTGCCTGCCGTGTCCTTCACGGTATACAGGTACGCTTTGTGGCGTTTCTGCTCCCATCATACAGCAAAAAACCCCCGAAGGGGTTTTCTGGTAAATCTGGTTGTTTTGATGGTAAAACTGGCATACCGGGCCGCCATTCTTTCTTCACTTTCTGCTGATTCACACTGCTTTACGCCTTCCCTGGCATAATCCAGAACTTCATGGCCGGATAGCTTACCGCCACCTGCACCAGAATATTTACCAGATTGGCCAGAGTGGGAACCACCGCCTGCGGCAGCCCAAGGCCAGCAAAAAAACTCTGGCTGTATGCAGGGAGGGCAGCGGACACGATAACCAGAACCACCGCCAGCCCCACATATCTGGGCACAGCCTGGGAAAAGGCGGCATTGGAGCGGAACACAAAATTCTTCTGCACGAAAAAGTTTACCGTCTGGGCAAGGGCTGTTGCGGTCAAAAAGCTTAAAAAACCACAGAGCCCCAGGTCCCCTTCCACATTTGTGTAATTAAATATCAGGAACCGGAATGGGATCTGGTTCATCGAGCGGAACACAACTCCAGTACAGATCCACACCACAATAAAATTCGTCACCGTTGCCACATTCGACAGAATATTAAACAGGATAAATTCCCAGAGATTGGGATGGTTCTTAATCCATCTGTTTACTGCCGTCATCTTTCATTCCTCCTTCCGCCCGTCTCCCTTTCCGGAATCTGCCGCTGTGCCTTTTCCCTTCAGCTTCTCTTCATACAGCCGGTTCTCTTTCCTGTTTCTGAAATATCCCCGGATAACCTGCCCCATCCCGGAAAAAAGCTGTCCGTTGGCCGCCTTCACCATTCCATCCACCATCTCCATGCTGACCGCGCCGTTTGTCATTTTTGCGATTCCACGGAAAGGCATGTTATAGATAAACAGAATATTCAAGTCCGGCTTCCCTTTCGCTTCGCTCTGCTCCTTTTTCCTGGTAAGAATCCGGTAAACCAGACGGGCCAGCCTGCTTTTCGCGTAAAAAAGCTGGCAGATGGCATCGTTTTCCGTCAAAGCCCCGCTCCAGCTTCCGTCGGGAATCTTATGGCCCAGCAACTGTTCAAACTCATCATCCTGCACCTGACTCACCTTGCCCGAAAAATACGTGCTCATATCTTTCCCCACATAAGGCTTTGGCGCACCGCTCCCCTTGACAGAAAGCGTCCCGGAAAGTTCTGCCTGCGCGGAACTGCTGCCCACCATAATGTGATAGGCTCCGCCCTCGGTCTCCCACTTCCCGGTAACTACATTCCAGTACCGGAAGGTCTTATCATCAAAGGGAATGGTAACTTCCCGTTTCTCTCCAGCCCTTAAATACACCTTGCAAAAGCCTTTCAGCTCCTTTGCCGGGCGGAAAATCCCGCTCTCCGGAAGGGACACATAGAGCTGCGCCACTTCAGCACCATCGAAATCTCCGGTGTTTTCCAGAGTGAAGGAAACGCCGGTTTCCTCTACCTTCAAATCCGAATAAGAAAACGTAGTGTAGGACTGGCCGTATCCGAAGGGATATTTTACCAGAACCCCGGCAGTCTGGTAATAGCGATATCCGATGTAAACTCCCTCCCGGTACTCCACATTCCGCTCCTTTCCAGGGAAATAATGGTACGCCGGCGTGTCCTCATAGGAAAGGGGATAGGTTTCATTAAGCTTCCCGCAGGGCGTCACCTTCCCGGTCAGCAGATCCAGCATGGCCCCTGCCCCTGCCTGCCCGCTCAGATACCCGTGAAGGAGCGCCTGCAGGCAGTTTTCCCAGGGAATCTCCACAGACGAACCTGCACTTAAAACGCCAACCACTTTGGGATTCGCTGACCATAATCTCTCCAGAAGCCGGATCTGGTTTTTGGGCAGCCGCATATGGGCCCGATCCATACCCTCCGATTCACTGAGCTCATCCAGGCCGAAAAAATACAGCACCACATCTGCCTGCTTTGCCAGTAAGACTGCTTCCTCCGACAACCTTTCATTTTCCGCCCCCGTCCGCTCATAGCCTCTGGCCATGCCGGCGACTGTAAGGGGATAGTGGGAAATCATCTCCACAACCGTCTCCACTCTGGTGGCATTTACCATGGAAGATCCTGCCCCCTGATACCGGGGTTCAAAGGCAAAATCACCGATAACTGCGACTTTGGTTCCCGGCAGAAGCGGCAAAATCCGTCCTTCATTTTTAAGCAGCACCGCGCTCTCTGCCGCTGCCCGTCTTGCCAGCTCATGATGTTCTCTTTCGTCAAAGACGGCACGACCTGCCTGCTGGTCTGTCTTTCCATAGCTTCCATCCATTTTGCTGACTTCCCGGCCCGACTTGTCCTGACTCCCGTTTTCATCGTTTGACGCCAGATCAGTTTCTCTATGGCTGTCTGCTCCGGTTTCAGCTTTTCCGCCCGCCAGCCTCAAAACTGCCTCCAGCAGATCATCCACACACGCATCCAGCCGTTCCCTGGAAAGCCGCCCGCTTTCCACCGCTTTTACCACCTGTCTGGCCGAATCCAGACCGGGAGCAGGCATCTCCAGGTTGGAACGGCACTC
>ERZ808051.351-NODE-351-length-54264-cov-10.429679_pt1 | contig 54264 bp, 41 predicted proteins | sample MGYA00380199_ERZ808051 | MGnify/ENA primary metagenome ERZ808051 (study PRJEB31490, sample SAMN06133391) | mouse gut metagenome | isolation source: J11 | host: mice | place: China: Chengdu | collected 2015-05 ... | reverse complement strand
GTGTGCAAATGGGTTGCTGTTTACGCCTTCATTACATAAAATTGTGTCAGAATTAGTTGGGGCGTGAACAGTAACAAGCCGATTGCGTTTACCCTGGAGGATAGTCAGAAAGGCTTGCATTGCAGTCCCGATAATGGTATGCTTAGTAAAGAAGTCGCCGGCATTCAGGTGGAGGTTGAGGAACCGAAAGATCCAGATATAATTTTGGATAATGAGGGTGATGTCAGTGTGTCTGCTCTTGTCGGTAAAGTGCTTGAAAAGTATGGGATATAAAGTATGGGATATAAGAGGACATACAGATGAAAAAAATCATATACACCCAGAGGGTAGAGCTTGTAGAAAGCTATGGTGAGCGCAGGGATTGTGCCGATGTTGAGATCGCAAAACTGATATGGGAATGCGGGTTTCTTCCCGTTCCGGTCAATAATATTCCCGAAAAGGTACAAATATTTTTGGAGCAGGTCAATCCGGACGGAATGATCCTCACAGGGGGAAATGATCTGTCAAAATATGGCGGGAACGCTCCGGAACGAGATGAAACCGAAAAAAGGATCATCGATCATGGCATTAGGAACCAGATTCCTATATATGGTTTCTGTAGAGGGATGCAGATGATCGCCGATCATTTCGGTGCAGAGCTGGCAAGGGTGGATCGGCATGTAGCCGTGAGACACCGGCTGGAGGGGAACGCTTTGTGGAATGGAAGGACTGTAAACAGTTTTCATAACATGGCAGTGAAAGCTGCGACAGATGATCTGATCATTGAAGCGGTTTCGGAAGACGGTGTGATCGAAGCGCTAAAGGTCAAAGACAAGGAGATATATGGCACAATGTGGCATCCGGAGCGTGAGAAACCATATGAAAAGGCGGATGTGCAGTTCATCAGACAAATATTTGCAAAAGAGGGGCATAGACAATGAAAGCAATCATTTTAGCAGCTGGACAGGGAACAAGATTGAAAAAGTATACAGAAAATCTTCCGAAGGGTATGTTGGAATTTGACGGAAAGACGATCATAGAGAGACAGATAGAAACGTACCGCAAATGTGGGATCATGGATATTATTGTGGTCAGGGGGTTTGCGGCAGATAAGATCACATATGCGGATGTGAAATATTATGAGAACGAGGATTATGCCAATACCAATATGGTTGAATCCCTGATGGCAGCAAAACAGGAGTTTGATGATGACGTCATCGTCAGTTATTCCGATGTTCTTTTTGAGGAAGGCATGCTTAGGGGAATGATGGAGCGCGAAGATGATTTTGCGGTCGCGGTAGATATAAACTGGCAGGAATACTGGCAGGCGAGGTATGGCAAGGTCGATTTTGATACGGAAAGTCTGTCACTTGACGGGAATGATAATATTATCGAGCTTGGTCTGGAAGCGCCGAAACTGGAGGACATTGATGCACGATATATCGGGCTTTTGAAGTTCTCAAAAAACGCATTGAGCGAAATCGTTGCGATCCATGACAGGGATTATGAATCCTATCAGAACAGACCGTGGAAGCAGTCCGGAAAGACCATTCGGAAAGCTTATATGACGGATCTGCTGCAGGCAGTGATCGAGTCCGGCAATCATGTTAAAGCAGTTAAATTCAGGAATGGGTGGATTGAATTTGACACCAATGAAGATTATGAGACGACAGTTAAATGGGTAGAAAATGGCACAATTGGAAGGTTTATCCGCCTGTAAACAGATTTCAGTTTCACGCTTTGCACCGACTATAGAACATGCATATGAGATAAAGATGGAGGCGGTGGTCTGAGGACCGGTTTGAACAGGGAGGCAGTATCACTGCCTCTTTTTTTGCACACAGGCATCCGGGGGGAGAATGTCAGGGCTGCCGGGGCGATCAGAAATCTTGAGTAACAGTTCAGCCCAGGACTTCGCACTGCGCTGCGAAGTCCGTGAGAGAGCATAGTGGCCGAGAGGCATCAAGCCAACCGCGAAGCGGTTTTTGCAGGGCTTGATGCCTGTAACAGGAAGCCGAGGGCTGAACTGTTATGATCTTGAACAGTAATCCTTGAACAATTTTCTGAACATTCTTCAAGAGATAAATGTGGCTATTCCTGACTTATTGTGATATAATGTATGGGATAAATTGGTTGTGACCGCTGATTTCTGCCCTCATGTCTATATCGTGCCGGCACATATCATACAGCCGGCTGCAGCCATTTTGGGAAACGCAAGTACAATGATTAAGAATTAATAAGAATAGATAGCTGGTGTAAACAATGTTTTTAATGTTAAGGAACACAAAAGTATTATATTTTAACCTCCCGGATTTTACGGTGGAAGTGCTCAGGGAGGATCTGCTACCCTATTATCTCAGGTCCAATATCAAGAAATCTCCCAATATGAAAGATATCATGTACAATGTACAGGCAGTAAAGAGTTATCTGAGCAGCAGGATGCTGTCGCTGTCGAGGGATAATGCCAAGAAGATCTATGCCGCTTTTCAGATACCGCAGGTGGACTCTATCGACAACAGGGTAAATATCTGCATCAAGTGCAAAGGCGTATCGATTCAGGACAGCTATTGGGTCCAGGAGGAGCATGAACCCGATACGTGGGAAGCGATCAATATCAGACAGAATAAATTGAAGGATATTATCGACCTGTCTCTGGGGGGATTCAGCCCCACGATCACAACGAGTGTCATATGCCCGGAACTGACGACAAAAGGGCTGTTTCGAAAAGGCTGGGTGCGCATGGGTGACATTCTTTATCTGTTAAAATCAGACAAGACAAAAGACTGTGTGAATACCAGGATGGAAGTGCTGGCTTCAGAAATTCTTGAATGTTTTGAGAATAGAATTGACAGTGTTACATATGTCAGTGACATGAAAAATATGATGGACGGCGAGGGTCAGGTGTCCATATGCAAAAATTTTGTAGGTGAGGACTATTCGTTTGTTGAGGCGTGGGAGGTTATGGATTACTGCAGGCGTCTCGGCATAAACTACAGGGAATACTGCATGGAACAGTGGGGGGAAGTGTTTGCCGGGATTCCGGTGCTGGACTATATCATCGTGAATACGGACCGGCACACACAGAACTACGGATTTATGATGAATAATGAAACCGGTAAGATCGAGCGCCTGGCGCCTTTGTTTGACTTTAACTGCGCCCTTGTGGCAGATTATTTTGCGCATGATGCGAGAGACACGCTGAGCCAGATGTTCAATACTGCAGAGACGCTGAGGGAGCTGGCATATCAGTTCAGGGAATACACGAGAATCGTTTTCAACGAAGAAAAGTTTATGAAAGTCGTCGAGAGAAACGAGAAGTACAAATATATATTCGAACAGGTGTATGCGAGAATACAGGAAATGGGGCTTGCATAATTGTGTGTTATGCTTGCAGAGACCAGAGCACTATGTTATACTTAGACCTTGAAAAGAGTTAAGGAACTGCTGGAACTGCTAATAGAAGTAAGAGGAGAAAGTGAAATGGATTTATTGTACAGAAGCACAAGAAGCAAAAGCGAGGCGGTCAGGGCGTCGCAGGCGATTTTAAAGGGACTTGCGGACGACGGCGGACTGTATGTGCCGGAGTCGGTTCCTGGGCTGGAGAAGAGCCTTGAGGAACTGTCGCAGATGACATATCAGGAGACTGCTTATGAGGTAATGAGATTGTTCCTCACTGATTTTACGGAGGCGGAGCTTAAGGATTGTATCAGCAAGGCGTATGACGATAAATTTGACACGGAGGTGATCGCACCTCTCGTGGAGGCGGATGGGACTTATTATCTGGAGCTGTTCCACGGTGCGACGATCGCGTTTAAGGATATGGCGCTCTCCATTCTCCCGCACCTTTTGATCACCTCGGCAAAGAAGAACAACGTGAAGAATGAGATCGTGATCCTCACGGCGACAAGCGGTGACACCGGAAAGGCAGCGCTTGCAGGCTTTGCGGATGTGGAGGGCACACGGATCATAGTATTTTACCCCAAAAACGGTGTCAGCCCGATCCAGGAAAAGCAGATGGTCACTCAGAGGGGCAAGAACACGTTCGTAGTGGGCATCACGGGCAATTTTGATGACGCACAGACAGGTGTGAAGCAGCTGTTCGGGGACAAAGAGCTGGCGGATGTCATGGACAGGGCGGGATTCCAGTTCTCCTCGGCAAACTCTATTAATATAGGAAGGCTTGTGCCACAGGTCGTCTATTATGTGTACGCCTATGCACGGCTCTTAAAGGAAGGCAAGGTTGAGAAGGACGAAAAGATCAATGTAGTCGTTCCGACGGGCAATTTTGGCAATATCCTCGCTGCGTACTTTGCTAAGAATATGGGGATTCCCATTGCGAAGCTGATCTGTGCCTCCAACGAGAACAAGGTACTCTATGACTTCTTTGAGACAGGTGTCTATGACAGGAACCGGGAGTTTGTGCTCACCAGCTCGCCATCCATGGACATACTGATCTCCAGCAATCTCGAGCGTCTGATTTATCTGACAGCAGGTGCGGATGCGGACAAAAATGCAGCGTTCATGAGTGCGCTGTCCACAGTGGGAAGATACGAGATCACAGCGGACATGAGGGCGCAGATGGAGGATTTCTATGGAAATTATGCGTCGGAGCAGGAGACGGCTGCTGCGATCAGGGCACTCTATGAAAAGACCGGGTATGTGATCGACACGCACACGGCTGTGGCGGCTGTGGTCTGCGGCAAGTACAAGAAGGAAACCGGGGACAATGCGAAGGTCGTGCTGGCGTCGACGGCAAGTCCGTTCAAATTTACCAGAAGCGTGATGAATGCGATAGACAAAAAATATGATGCAATGAGTGACTTTGAGCTTGTCGACGAGCTCTCGAAGCTTGCAAACGTCAAAGTCCCGAGAGCGATCGAGGAGATCCGCACAGCGCCTGTACTGCACGACACGGTCTGTGATAAGGAAGAGATGAAGGCGGTTGTCATGAAATTTCTTGGCATCTGAGAACAGGGAACTGCCATTGCGGGCTGCATCTTGAGACGGATGACTTTACACGGAAACTCTTTGCTCTGATGCGTACCATGTACGCTGCAGGGGCAGGAGTTTCTGTGCTGTTTATGCGCGGTCCCGCGCAGAGGAACTAAGCCGCAAGGCGATGCACGGGGCGCTCGGCGGGTAGGAGAGAAGGTTGTTCCGCTACTCGATTGCGCAGCTTTGTGCAAGGAAGTATGTTTGTTTTAGGGATTCATAAGATGCGTGAAAGAGGGTGCACAGATGAGTTTTGGGATGATACTGGATCTGCTCATTATGGCGTGCGGTGTGTATATGATCTACTGGGCAGTCCAGATGAGATCGTCAAACAAGATTCCGGCAATGCTCGTGGGTAAGGGATTTCCGATCGACAGGGCAAAAGATCCGGATGGATTTATCAGGTTTACGTTTCCATTTACTTTTTCGACGGGGGTTGTGCTTTTTGCGTTGGGGCTTGTCGGCGCGCTGGGGCTTTTTATCACCTATCCGCTGGCGGAGACGCTGATGCGGATCGTGCTGGTCGCAGTGATCGTCATCTACGGCATGATACTGATGAAGGCACAGAAAAAGTATCTGGTAGGGATAAAATAAGGGGGATTGTGTGATGATGGATAAAGGGGATAACAATATTTTTGAGGGGGAGGTCACGGACAGGCAGATCCTGAGACGCATTGACCACACCCAGCTGAAGCCGTTTGCTACATGGAGTGATATCGAGCAGCTCTGTGACGAGGCGATCAAGTACCGGACGGCTTCGGTGTGTATTCCGCCGGTGTATGTCAAGCGGGTTCACGATGCCTACGGGGACAAGGTCAATATCTGCACAGTGGTAGGGTTTCCGCTTGGTTACAGCGCGACTGCCGCGAAGGTGACGGAGGTGGAACAGGCACTTGCCGATGGCTGCACTGAGATTGATATGGTGGTGAATATCAGCGATGTGAAGAACGGGGATTATGCCAGGGTGGAGGAGGAGATCCGCACTTTGAAGAGGGTGTGCAAAGAGCATATCCTGAAAGTGATCATCGAGACGTGCTTCCTCTCGGAGGAGGAGAAGATCGCGATGTGCAAGGCGGTCACGAACGCCGGCGCTGATTACATAAAGACCTCAACGGGTTTCGGAACGGGCGGGGCGACGATCGAGGACATCCGACTGTTTAAGCGATACATCGGTCCTAATGTAAAGATCAAGGCTGCGGGCGGTGTGAAGACGAGGAAAGATCTGGTTCAGTTCATCGAGGAGGGCTGTGACAGGATCGGCACGTCATCGGCGGTGAGCGTGCTGCAGGGAGAGCAGGCACAGGGATATTGATTATAAATGCTTTGCAGGGAAAGCCTGCGGGTATGTTTGGAGGATTAACATGGGAGTTATAGAGAAACAACGGATCACAGCGCTGCAGACGCTGCTGCGGGAGGCGGGGATTGATTACTATATCGTGCCGACGGCAGACTATCACAATTCGGAATACGTCAGTGACTATTTCAAGATGAGGGAATTTTTGTCGGGATTTACCGGATCGGCAGGAACGCTGGTGGTGAGCGGCAAGGAGGCGGGTCTGTGGACGGACGGCAGGTATTTTGTGCAGGCGGAGAGTGAGCTGGAAGGCTCCGGGATCGTCCTGTACAGGATGCATGAGGAAAATGTTCCGACCATCAAGGAGTACCTCGAAAAGAATGTGGAGGAAGGGCAGACGATCGGCTTTGACGGCAGGGTGGTGGACGCCTTTTTCGGCAAGGAGCTCGAGGAGGCTTTCGGCGGAAAAAATGTGACACTTGCCTATGACAGGGACATCGCGGTGCAGCTCTGGCAGGACAGACCGGCGATGCCCGTGAGCAGGATATGGGTGGTGCCCGAGGAAAGCTGCGGTATGGGAGTGACCGAAAAGCTTGGCAAGGTGAGGGAAAAGATGGCGGAGGAAGGCGCTGCACATCTGCTGCTCTCGAAGCTTGATGATATCATGTGGCTCTGCAATATCCGCGCGAATGATGTGGAGTGTAACCCGGTGGCGCTGTCCTATGCATTTATTTCGAGGGAGAAGGCGGTGCTGTTTATCCAGTCTGCGGCGCTGACGGAGGAGACGAGGGGATATCTGGCGGAAAACGGTGTGACATGTGAGGAGTACGATCACGCCGCAGCGTATCTCAAAAGCTGTGAGATTGACGGAAAGGTGTGGTGCTCGTGCGCAGATATCAGCTATATGCTCTATAAGCTGGTGCAGGACCGCACGGAGCTTGTCGACAAGAAAAATCCGACAGAGCTGATGAAGGCGGTTAAAAATCCTGTGGAACTGGAACATATCAGGGAGTGTTACATCCGGGACAGTGCCGCGCTGACAAAATTCCTCTTCTGGATGAAGGAAAATGCAGGGAAGACAGCGATGGATGAGCTGAGTGTGGCGGCGAAGCTTGACGGCATGCGGGCTGAGATCCCGGGATTCCTGGATCTGTCGTTTCCCACGATCAGCGCTTACAAGTCCAATGCGGCGATGGCGCACTACAGTGCGACCGAGGAACATTTCAGCCGTATCGATGCGGAGGGATTCTACCTGGTTGACTCTGGCGGTCAGTATGAGGGCGGCACGACGGATGTGACGAGGACGATCGCACTCGGTGCCGTCACCGATGAGATGAAGCTCCACTTCACGAAGGTTGCATGTGCGATGCTCCGGTTGGCGGATGCGAGATTTCTGTACGGCTGTACGGGGAGAAATCTTGACATCATAGCGCGCGCGCCGCTGTGGGAGTGCGGACTCGACTACAAGCATGGGACAGGCCATGGGATCGGTTATATATTGAACGTCCATGAGGGACCGCACAGTCTGAGATGGCAGTACAAGCAGGAGATACCGGAGACAAAGCTGGAGGAGGGCATGATCGTGTCCGATGAGCCGGGCATGTACGTGCAGGACAGCCATGGCATCCGCACGGAGAACATTGTCGAGATCGTGAAGGAGGAAAAGAATGAATACGGGCAGTTTATGGGATTCCGCCATCTGACCTATGTCCCGATCGACCTGGATGCCATCGACACACAGCATATGGAGCCGTCCGACATCCGGAAACTGAACGCCTATCATGAGCGTGTCTATGAGAAGCTTGCCCCGTATTTCGAGGGGGCGGAGCTGGAACTGTTGAAAAAGGCGACGCGCGCGGTGTAAAATGACTGAATTTACGTTTCTGTTCACACTTTATTTGAGAAGTTTATGTTAATTTTATTGACTTTTATCTAAGGTTTTGAGATAATTGTTTCATTAGGATAAGCCCTTGCATCTTGATCATAACCGTCCAGACAGTGCAGTTTGTCATGGCGGTTTGAAATATATTTTATTATCTTAAGGAGGATCTTAAATGTCAACGAAAGCGTATTATCCCATTTCTGAGATTGGTGCTGGAAAGGTAGGATTTTCTAAGACACGTTCTATCATCGAGGCGGCTTTTTACGGAAACAATGTAGTGAAAGTAAACACTTTGAAGGAAGCCTATGAGTTAGCAAAGAACTCACCGGGAACCATTGTTACCGATATGAAGATCAAGGATGGCGAAACATTTGGACTCGAGAAGGACGCAAGAGTTTTGTTGTTCAATGATGGAGCCGTTACAGGACGTTACGCAGCAGCACGCCGCATCAAGGGCGAGCCGGGCGTGGACGAGGCAAAGCTTGACAAGGTAGTCATGGACGCTGTATACGAGACACGTTGGAAGACGATGTATCATGCAGAGTGCTTTGTAGGCCTTGATCCTGAGTTTATGGTGAAAGCGCATCTCCTGATTCCGGAAGGAGAGGAGAACCTGCTCTACAACTGGATGATCAATTTCCAGTATATGTCGGATGAGTATGTTAAAATGTACAGGAACTCCAAGCCTGTCGGCGATGGCAAGGAGCCGGATATCTATATCTTCTCTGATCCTCAGTGGGCACCGCATGAGGCACCTGATGTTGACTACAGCTGCCTGAGCGATCCTTTGACACTCTGCTATTTTGATACTAACCAGAACTGTGCTGCGATCCTTGGTATGAAGTACTTTGGTGAGCACAAGAAAGGTACGCTGACAATGGCATGGGCGCTTGCAAACAGAAACGGCTATGCTTCCTGCCATGGCGGACAGAAGGAGTACTCTCTTGAGGGCGGCAAGAAGTTCGTTGCATCTGTATACGGCTTGTCAGGATCCGGTAAGTCTACGCTGACACATGCTAAGCATGCCGGAAAGTATGATGCATTCGGCGGTATCAAGGTTCTTCACGACGATGCATTCATCATCAATACAGACACTTGTGCATCCATTGCGCTTGAGCCTACATACTTTGACAAGACAGCTGACTATCCTACAGGCTGCGCTGACAATGAGTACTTACTGTCCGCACAGAACTGCTCCGCTACAATGGATGAGGATGGAAAGATCCAGCTCGTGACAGAGGATATCAGGAACGGAAACGGACGTGCGATCAAGTCAAAGCTGTGGTCTCCGAACCGCGTGGATAAGATCGATGCTCCTGTTAACGCGATCTTCTGGATCATGAAGGATCCGACGATCCCGCCGGTAGTGAAGTTGAAGGGTTCAGCGCTTGCATCTGTCATGGGTGCGACACTTGCAACAAAGACTTCCACAGCAGAGCGTGTTGCAGCCGGTACAGATCTGAACGCACTCAGAATCGTTCCTTATGCAAACCCGTTCAGGACATATCCGCTGGTCAACGACTATGAGAAGTTCAAGAAACTGGTTGAGGAGAAGGATGTAGCATGCTATATCGTCAACACAGGCGACTTCATGGGCACAAAGGTAAAGCCGGCTGACACATTGGGAATCTTGGAGACGATCGTTGAAGGAAAGGCTAACTTCGAGAAGTGGGGCAACTTTGATGATATCGAGATCATGTATGACTGGTCTGGCAAGACAAGCGACGCATTCAAGCCGGATATGAACAATGCTGAGTATGTGGCAGCGTTGAAGTCCGCTATGCAGAACCGTGTAGATGCAGTGGAAGGTTTTGCGACCAAGAAGGAAGGCTATGACAAGCTTCCTGACGAGGCACTTGCAGCATTGAAGAAGCTCGTTGAGCAGTGCTAAGGATTTGAAGAATCAGCTATATAGAGCTTGTTGGATGAAAACTGTTTGATTCAATTTAGAGAGGAGACACACGAAAGTGTGTCTCCTTTTGTAAGAGATGGGAACATTATAGGATGCATGGGCGCGCGGATCGCGAAGGTGGAGAGAAAAGATGGCGGTAAAGATTAAAAACATGACAGAGGGAAAACCCTCTGATATCATTCTGACGTTTGCCCTGTCACTGATGGCAGGAAATATCTTTCAGCAACTGTATACCGTGGTCGACACGATGGTCGTGGGAAAGGTGCTCGGTGTCGGCGCACTGGCGGCGCTCGGCGCCGCAGAGTGGATGAACTGGATGATGCTGGGGATCATCCAGGGATTCACGCAGGGCTTTGGGATCATGATGGCGAAGGCGTTCGGGGCGGGAAAGCAGGATGCGCTGAGAAAGGCGGTCGCGGGCTCCGCGGTGATCGCGGCGGTATCGGCGCTGGTCCTTGTCGCGGCAGGGCAGCTCATGGCAGCGCCGCTGCTGCGCCTCCTGCAGACGCCGCCGGACATCTGGGACGGTACGATATTGTACCTGCGTATCATGTTCATGGGCATTCCGATCGTGATGCTGTACAATCTGCTGGCGTGCATTCTGCGTGCGCTGGGGGACGGCAGGACGCCGCTCAACGCCATGATCGTCGCCTCCGTTGTTAATATCCTGCTGGACATGCTGTTTGTCATCGGTTTTGGCTGGGGGATCGCGGGCGCGGCGTCTGCGACGCTGATCGCCCAGCTCGTGTCAAGCATCTTTTGCATCTGGCATATCAGAAAGATCGAGCTGCTGCGCATGCAGCCGGAGGATTTCAGGCTGAGCGGCAGACTGGCGGGAGAACTGATGTATCTGGGTTTTCCCATGGCGTTTCAGAATGCGGTCATAGCGGTGGGCGGCATGATCGTACAGGCTGTGGTAAACGGATTTGGCGTGGTTTTTATCGCTGGGTTTACGGCGACCAACAAGCTGTACGGTTTGCTGGAGATCGCGGCGACATCCTACGGTTATGCCATGGTGACATACATGGGGCAGAATATGGGCGCCGGAAAGGTCAGGCGCATTCATGACGGTATGCGGGCGGCTGTGGTGATCGCACTGATCACATCTGTTGTGATCGCGGCGTGCATGCTGGGCTTTGGCAGACTCTTGCTGGGACTGTTCATATCGGGTTCCCCGGCGACGGTGGAGGCGACGATGGAGGTCGCATATCACTATCTGGCGGTCATGAGCGTCTGTCTGCCGGTACTGTACATACTGCATGTGACGCGCTCCGCCATACAGGGCATGGGAAATACGGTGCTCCCGATGCTCTCGGGCGTCGCGGAGTTTGTCATGCGCACGGCAAGCGCGCTGCTCCTGCCGAGACTGATCGGTGAGAACGGCATTTTTTACGCGGAGATCATGGCGTGGATGGGGGCGGATGTGATCCTCGTCATCAGTTATTTTATCGTGGTGAGGAGATTGTCTTAATCAAATCTTAAACTTTTACCCAATTGGAACTTAAAAATATATGGTATATACTTCTATCTGTGAGGACGAACCGGAGAGAGAAGTACAGGATTCAACAGGGAGGTCAGTGATGTACAACGTATTGGTGTGTGATGACGAGAGGGATATTGTGTCGGCGCTCAGGATCTATCTGACGGCTGAGGGGTATCAGGTGTATGAGGCTTACAATGGAAAGGAAGCTTTGGAGGTGCTTGCGAGGGAGACGATCCATCTGGTGCTCATGGATATCATGATGCCCGTTATGGACGGTATCACGGCGATGGTGAAGCTGCGGGAGCAGAGCAACGTACCGGTCATCATGCTGACAGCCAAGAGCGAGGACACCGATAAAGTGCTCGGACTCAACATCGGTGCGGACGATTACGTGACGAAACCGTTCAATCCGGTGGAGGTGCAGGCGCGTGTGAAATCCCAGCTCAGGCGTTACATGCAGCTTGGCAGCGGGGTGACGCCGAGGGTGGTCGAGACGCTTACGATCGGAGGCATCGAGCTTGACGACCGCACCAAGGAAGTGACGCTCGACGGCGAGCGCGCGGCGCTGACACCGACAGAGTATGATATCCTCAAGCTTCTCATGGAAAATCCGGGAAAAGTGTACTCCCCGGCACAGATTTACGCAGCAGTGTGGAACGACAGCCCGTACGGCACAGAGAATACGGTGGCGGTCCACATCCGGCATCTGCGGGAAAAACTCGAGTACAATCCGGCGGAGCCGCGGTATCTCAAATCTGTCTGGGGACGAGGTTACAAGTTGGAAGCATAAACAGGAAAAAGGGTGATGTTTAAGGTGAAAAAGTTAAGATATTCGATCGTGGCAAAGTGTATGGCGTGGCTGCTGTGCATTGTCTCAGCTGTAGGAACCGGAGTTCTTGGTCTCTTTCTGGCAGGCGGTGTGTATGGCGGCATGTGGGAGATGACGCGGGAGGAGGCACTCGAGGATTCCTATCGGTATGCCAATATGAACTATTCCGTGATGGCGTTTGGCAATCGCGGGAGCAGCGCTCATGCAGAGGAACTGCGAGAGGAGTTTTTCAAGTATGGGATCATCAAGTCAAACGGTCTCGATGGCGTGAATCTTCATGACAAGATGTCCTATCTTGAAACGAACATGACAGAACAGGAGCTTGCGGATCTCAACCCCGACGAGCTGTTTCTCTATCTGTTTGTCGAGACGGTAAACGGTTCCAGAGCGTCTAAGGTGATGGAGTATTACGGCGATTATGCGGACATTGCGTCGCTGGCTGTCGAGAGCAGTAAGCTGATCGAGGATTCAGGCTGGTCGTATCTGTATGCGGACAGGATATGCTACGATGTCGCAGAGGGAGTCCTGTACTATCGCGCCGAGGGCAACTATTATCCGGTACAGAATGTATCGCTGTGCTATGACGGCAGTCAGGGAGCGACGGTGTACAACTATAACTATGATTTTAATACCGGGGGTTACAAGCTGAATTTCGAGAGCTTTGACACCGCGATCTTTGACGGAGGCACAGATGCGTTTTCGGATGAAGGCGGGGGGGGGCAGGAAATGCAGCCGGATCAGGAGCGGATAGAGCAGATCCTTGGGGGCGAGGGCAGCGGAGGTGCAGTCAACCTGGCGGATCTGAACAACACGACGTTCAGCTACAGCAAATGGGGAACGATCCTGCTGGACAATGTGCGGGGCATAACAGGCAATGAACTGACGCTGATCGACTCCGACAATATCGCGGATGAATTCTTTGTCAGGGAGGCAGGGTACTATCTCAACGAGGACTACACGCTCGTGGTCCGGGATGATATTCAGCCGGATGCGTACTGGGTGGTGTCACTCATTCCGGATCATGTCCCGTCAGACCGCGTGAGCATGTACAGTCAGGAGGGCTGGTTCATCGATCTGTATTATGATCTTGTTGACATGAATCTGTTCCAGGGACTCGGGATCAGCATCGTTGTGCTGCTGTTGTCGTTTGGATTTCTGGTGTATGCGGCGGGGCGCCGCAGGACGGTGGAAGGGATTGTGCTAACCTGGTTTGACAGGATTCCGCTTGATATACTGACTGTGCTTGCGGGCGGTGCGGAATTGTTCATGGGGATCCTGGCGCTATATATATTGTCGGCAACGGGCATATGGAGATCCGCAGACATCAGCCTGGGCGTGTGCAGTATGTTCGGTGTTATCATGACCGTGACTGCGATCGCGTATATGCTGAGCCTTTGTGTGCGGGTGAAGGCGGGAAAATGGTGGAGAAACAGCGTCTGCTATCGGATCTACAGCCGGATACGCGATCTGATCACAATGATCTTTCGGAATATCGAACTGCTATGGAAAGTGATCCTTTTTGTCGGGGTAGTTTCTGTCGTCGACCTGTTTCTCATAGCTGTCTTTGACTCTGGTGATACCGCGTTCGTTTTTTATCTGGGCTGGCGCCTGGCTATCTGTGCAGTATTGTGTGTGATCGTCATTCAGATCAGTAAACTGCAGAGAGCGGGGCAGTGTATGGCGGAGGGGGATCTCACGTACAAGATCGATACAGAAAAGATGTTCTGGGACTGCAAAAAGCACGGGGAGAATCTGAATAAGATCAGCGAGGGCATGTCCAGGGCGGTCGACGAGCGCATGAAGAGCGAGCGCCTCAAGACGGAACTGATCACGAACGTGTCCCACGATATCAAGACGCCGCTCACATCCATCATCAACTATGTGGATCTGCTCTCGAAGGAGGAGCTTCACAATGACAAGGCGGCAGAGTACCTCGAAGTACTTGAGCGGCAGTCTTCCAAACTGAAGAAGCTGATCGAGGATCTGGTGGAGGCTTCCAAGGCATCTTCCGGAAATCTGGCTGTTGACAGACAGCAGCTGGAGGTCGGTGTGTTCGTGACACAGACAGTGGGGGAATTTGAGGAGAGACTTTCGGTCGTAGGGCTGGAACTGATTGTCAGCAAACTGGATGAACCTGTATACATCATGACGGACGGCAGGCATCTCTGGCGTGTCATTGACAACCTGATGAACAACATCTGCAAATACGCGCAGGCAGGTTCAAGGGTGTACGTAAACCTGGAAGCGGCAGAACAGAGCGTGCGCATCACATTCCGCAATATATCAAAATATCCGCTGAACATCAGCGGTGAGGAGCTGATGGAACGATTTGTGCGCGGGGATAAGTCGAGGAACACGGAAGGGCATGGGCTGGGACTCTCCATAGCGCAGAGCCTGATGAAGCTGATAGGGGGCGATATGGGGATCGTTGTGGACGGCGATCTGTTCAAGGTGGTGCTGGCTTTTGACCGGTATGTGCCTGACACGGACGTGTTCGGAGACAAAAAAGAGGACGCGGACATTGACAGCTGCAGTCGCTATTTGGTATAATGAACTGAAATTCGTTAACTGATGACTGAAGAGGAAGTTTGCAATGCATAAATTTTACAGGATAAAGCGGGATATATTGGCGTGCCTGATGGCATGCATGTTCATTGGCGGCATGGGTGTTGACACTTATGCCGCCGAAGTTGTTGACGCGCAGGGCGCGGAGGGATCCGGGACCGAGGATCTGGCTGCCGGATCGGAGGGATTCCGCGTATCGGTGTCGCGCAATGTCAGCTGCACGGTGGAAGCGGATGGCACGGTGACGTACGCGGCGGTGCCGGACAACCGGCTGCCCGTCCCGGATGACGGAATGCTCTATCTGTTTGAGCTGGATCCCTACGAGTATGATCTGACAAGTGACACAGGTGTCATAAAAGCAATGAAATTCGATTCGTCAGAACACATTTGGAGTTTTTCTTTTCCTGTCAATTTCAGACAGGCGGACACGAGACTGTATTCTAAGTTTGCGGTCGGGATCAAAAGTGGCGGCGCGCTGTATATGGTGACAGAACCGACATACATTACCAATCCCGAGGCGCTGGCACAGAATACACGGATGCGGTATCCGAGATCAAAAAAATCAACACAGGGGGAGGAGTTCAATAATCTTTATCTGGATGGCACCTACGGACCGGTGCTCGCGTGGCCGTTCAAGACGATACAGGTGCTGAATACAGGGGACAGCGCCGCGCTGACGCATCCGATGGCGCGGGCGGACGCGATGAAGGCGGATCCGGCAAAGGTCGAGCAGCCGATGTTCTATATGTTTAACGCGTCCGATGCGGAAGGTGTCGATGCGCTCGCATCGTTCATGGAATACTATGCGGCAAACTCCCAGGGAGGGGAGAACTGGATCATAGGAAACGAGATCAACACCCGCAGGTGGAACTACATGGCATGGACGGACTGGGATCATTATATAAAGGAGTACACACAGGCATTCAGGGTCATGTACAACGCGATCATGAGCACGAACGCGAACGCGCGCGTCTATGTCTGTCTGGACCAGATCTGGGACAAGAACCTGGCACCGGGCGACGAGGGATATGACCAGTGCATGGATGGCAGGGATTTCCTTGAAAAGTTCAACGCGCTGATCAGACAGAGCGGCAACATCGACTGGGGAGTGTCGCAGCATCCGTATACAAATCCAATGGGATATGCGAAGTTTTGGGATATGTCAGGCTGTGAGAACGGAGCGGTCTACGCTGGTCAGGTCGCGTCAGGACAGATTGTCACATTTCAGAATCTGTCCGTGCTGACGGATTTTATGCAGACGCCGTCCATGCTCGACACGCACGGGAACGTGCGCCACATCATTCTGAGTGAGATCGGTCTGACGAACGCGCAGGGGAGCGAGATCCAGGCGGCGGCGTTGTGTGCCTCCTACGCGGCAGTGAAGGATAATCCGCTGATCGACGAGATGATGTACTTGCTGGCGTACAGCGATCCGGGAATGGATTCTAGTCTTGACGCGTTTGCACAGAGGATTTATGACGAGATGGATGGGGAAAACGGAGATCTGCACATGGAATGGGCGAAGTCTTACATCGGCATCAGCGATTGGGCTGAAATAATATGGTAGATGGAGTAAAGGATATGGACAGAGAAGAAGCCGCAACATCGCCGTCATAGCGACATACAATGAGGCGGAGGAGCCGCTGCCCCGCATGGAGCTGCTCTGGAACGTATTTTACAGATATATCTGCGGCAGGAAACTGGTGATCGAGATGAGCTCAGGTACGCTCGGCAGCACAAAAGGGAGCTCGATTGATCTTGTTTTTGCAAATCATCTGGCACGTATCTATGTCTATGCCTGCGACAACCAGCCGATTGCGTGCGATAACAGGGCGCTGACAAGTTTCCTGGATAGCCCAACCGCCCGGCAGTGACGGATAAACTTAGCGGTCTGTATAACAGGAAGGTTTTTAGGGGAGTACGGCTTTGCGGTATCCTGCTCTATCGGCATCAGCGGCAGAGCGTTGATGTCGGAGGATGAACTTGAGAAGATGGTGAAAGAGGCGGATCAGGTGCTCTGTGATGTTAAGAATGCAGGTAAGGGGGGTGGACAGGTTCTATGCACGTAGTTCATAAATTGTCTATATGTAAATTGACAAAAATTTACTGTAAAATATTAGTAAAGATGCAATAGGATTATAGGTTGATATTTTTATAATGATAGGGTATACTATAGTTAATCTGAAATGTGCGATAACTCTTGTCATTTTGAACCTACATCACTTTAAACGGGATTCCTACATTGTCTGATCAATGTCATGCCCCCCATGATTGGCCAGGGGAAGACAGCGAGAAAGATTGCGGTTGCCCACCTAGCATTGGCTAGGAGTCAAAATACAGGAGCCGGCGTTTCGGGGATACACAAGAAGCAAAGCAGCCTTAGCGGGCTGCTTTTGTGGTGTTAGGGCTTCCATTTAGAATCTATCGGATGACAGGGAGGAATCAAAAATCTTATATGTAAAAGGGTTCTCCAAAAAGTTGTTGATCGTCGTTGTCTGGACTGTGATCGCGCTTGGACTGTATCGGTGCAGTGTCCAGATGGCAGATGCGGATGAACATGCGGATGAGCGTGCCGCAGGGAACACGGATGAGGGGGAGCAGGTGGCACAGCCAGACCCGGATGAAACTGCCGGAGAAGTCACGACAGAAGAAAATGTTCCTGAAACGCCGTTTGATGAGAACGTGAGGATCCTGCTCCTGGATCGGGATAGCCAGGGGATTTACCACAAGGAACTTCATATTGCCTGTGAGGAGGGATTTACAGTCTCTAGCGGGGAAGAAATAAAGAACTATGCGCCGGAGTCGGAGCTGGTCCTGCGCACGGAGGATCTCGAGGATGGGCAGATGATCTGCATCACGGGAAAAGACAATGGCAGGATCCAGATCGCGGACTTAGGCAGAAACAGCCCTGCGCGATACCGCGGCAGGCTGGAATGCTATCCTGCCGCGGAGGGGATCGCGGTGGTCAATGAACTGACGGTGGAGGAGTATCTGTACGGCGTGGTTCCGAGCGAGATGCCGTCCACATATCCCGACGAGGCGCTGAGAGCGCAGGCGGTCACTGCGAGAACATACACGTATCATCACAAGCAGCGTTATGCCTACCCGGAGTGGAAGGCACACATGGACGACAGCACCGCATTTCAGGTTTATATGAACTGTGAGGAGACGCAGCGTGCGGTCAGTGCGGTGGATGCGACCAGGGATCAGGTGATCACGCACGAGGGGGAGATCGTGGAGAGCTTTTACTATTCAACCTCGGGAGGTTACAACGGCGGTGCGCGCGTGTGGAGTGACGCGGCATCGGCGGCGGATGACTATCTGATCGAGACCGGCGAGGAGATCTATGCGTCGAACAGCGAGGAGGGGGAGCAGGCATACAGGCAGTATATTGACAACGGAAATGAGGCGGACGTGGAGTATCACGAGGCGTGGTACCGCTGGCAATACGACAAGCCGCTCGAGGGGGAAGCCGTCACAGATCTTCTCAAAAAGCTCTATGAGCTCTCGCTGTCCCAGCCCGGGACAGTCAGGATCCGGTCGCGGTATCTGCCGTCTGACCGGCTTCCGGATGAGGCGGCGGTCAGGGATATCAGGATTTTGACCCGCAGGAAAAGCGGGATGGCAGCAGGCATCATGATAGAGACGGAGCATTTCAGGGTGAGTGTGTTGTCGCAGCATGCGATCAGGCAGGCGCTTGGCTGTGCGCAGGATATCGTGACCAGAAAAGATTGCAGCAGCTACATCATGGGGGATATCCTTCCGAGTGCGTACTTTTACATAGAAAAAATATATGATAATAACGAAGAAAAGGGAGATAATCTAAAACAGATCACAATACACGGTGCCGGATTCGGGCACGGATGCGGCATGTCGCAGAACGGGGCGAAATGTCTGGCTGAAAGAGGATTAACAGCCGCACAGATTTTGGCATATTATTATAACGGAAGCATAATGGATATCGGGGAGCTCGGTAAATGACAACGATCACAAAGCTTTACGGACTACAGAAAGAAATGCGCAGGACCTTTCGGGAGGCAGAGGTGGGAACCTATGCCTCCGGCGCCGCGTTCTTTTTGTTTCTGTCGGTGATACCGATGGTGATGATCGTCAGCGGTATGCTGCCGCATGATCTGATCAGCAATAAGGAGTTTGTCAATATTTCGCAGGCTGTCATTCCGGATAAGATATACCGGTTTCTGCTCAGCATTGTTGACAGTTATCACGGGAGCCAGGTGACACTGCTGTCGGTCTCTGCGGTCGTGGTCGTGTGGTCGGCGTCGAAGGGCGTGCTTGCGCTGATCAGGGGACTGAACCATATCTACGAGTTGGATGAGACGAGAGGCTACATTCTCCTGAGACTGAAAGCATCGTTTTACACGGTCTTTCTGCTGCTGGCGATACTGCTCACGGCGGGTGTGCTCGTCTTTGGGAATACGCTGGCAAAGTGGGTGATCCCCGACAATGGTCCGGCCGCAAGCCTGTGGCGCGTCTTCGGCTGGGTGCGTCATATCTTTGTCGCGGGTATGATCTCCATTGTGTTCTGCACGATGTACAGCCTGCTGCCGAACAACCCGGTTTCATGGAAGGATCACTATCCCGGCGCTGTGGTCACATCCGTCTTCTGGACGCTGTATTCGTTTGGATTCTCTGTCTACATCGACTATTTTGGCGGGTTTTCCATGTACGGCAGCCTGACCAGCATCGTGATCGTGATGATCTGGCTGTATTTCTGTATGTATATCTTTTTCGGGGGCGCCCTGGTCAACAAGTGGATCACAGATGGCTACGTGGATGACTATCTGTCACAGTTTCTGTGACCGGGCTGTGCAAAACAAAACAGGGGAGGACTTCCCCTGTTTTGTTTTTGGTGCCGGCGCTCTCTGCCTCGCACAAAACGCGCATCAGTTCAGCAGATAGATCATAAAATTCAGATATCCTGCAAATGTCGCCCACAGCAGGTACGGGATCTGCAGATACGCGGCAGTCGTGTCGAGCCTGCTGAACTTGAATATCATTTTCAGAATGCCGGACCACAAAACCACGATCCAGATAAATGCGAACAGGAACGTGTGCATGTTAAAGAAAATGACAGGCCACAGGAAGTTGAGGATCAGCTGGAACGCATAGTTTAGCAGCGCGTCAAATACATCGTCGGGATAGGAGCTACGCTGCAGAAAGACGCGCGCGCAGCTGACGCCCATCAGTACGTAGAGGGGTGTCCACACGATCGGAAACAGTATGGCGGGGGGCGCCAGCGGCGGTTTGCGTATCAGAGTGTAGATATATACGTTATCGCGGATGAGAAAAGCCGAGAGACCGCCTGTGCCAAGGGCGATCAGGATCGAAATGAGATACGGTTTTCGTTTAGCCCACATAAAATGATGAAACCTCTTCTGCAGTCAAAGATTCTATAGTATATTATGCAGGACAGGTGTCTTTTATGTAGTGTTTCACTTCCTGGGATAGACGCTGTAGTGCAGGCTCTGCAGCAGGGCGACAGCCTCGTCGAGCGCGTTCTGGTCGTAAAATTCGACCCGGAGCACCCCCTCCTCGAACTCGCGGTTGTGTATGATGCCGATATTTTTGATGGAAATATCCGCCTTGGCGAGCAGCGTGGCGAGCGAGGCGATGGCGCCTGCCTCGTCGGGAATGTCCACATAGCACGCAAAGATCTTCTTGATCGGTCCCTTTGGCAGATCGGCGAAGGAGTCCCGGTATTCCCTGGAGGCGGTAAACAGGTCATGCGTAAATCCCGTCTGCCTGGTCCGCACAGCCCTGCTGATCGTCTGCAGCGAGCTGATGTAGTCGTCTAACAGATCGGCGATGTTTTCTGTGTTGGACATGCAGATCGACTCCCACATCTCGGGGGAGGAGGAGGCGATGCGCGTGATGTCCTTGAATCCTCCGGCGGCGATCATCTTCATCGTCTCGTTTGCGGAGTCGTGGTCGTGTACCAGGTTGGCGAGCGCGGCGGCGACAAGATGCGGCACGTGGCTGATCGCCGCGGTCACATAGTCGTGCTCCTGGCTGTTCAGGATCAGGGGGATCGCCCCCATTTTTTTGACCAGCGAATAGTATTCCGCGACGGCTTCCCTGGCAACGGTTTCCGTGGGCGTGAGGATGTAGTACGCGTTCTCGAGCAGGATCGGACTGGCGTTGGAAAAACCTGTTTTCTCGCTGCCTGCCATGGGATGTCCGCCGATAAAGTGACTGTCCAGCCCAAGCTGTGAGACCGCCTCGTGGATCGAGCCTTTGACGCTGCCGACATCCGTGATGATCGTCTTTTCGGAAAGGATGGGGCGAAGCTGCTCTAAAAATTTGTTGTTGACGGCGACGGGGGCGCATAGAAATATCATATCACAGTCGGAAAAGAGTCCGTCTATTTCCGTGGTGCCTTCATCGATCGCACCGGCGGCGAGCGCTTCGTCCAGCGTGGACTGTCTGCGCGCGCAGGCGACGATCCGTGCTTTGGGACAGATCTGTCTGATCGCGAGCGCGATCGATCCGCCGATCAATCCGAGACTGATAAAACCGAATTTGTTCATGTTCATAGAGCTTTGTGTCCTTTCCGAAAATGTAGTGATGTTTTTGTAATACGGCAGAGCCGTCATAATATAATGAACTATAATGACACAACAGTGCGATATTGCATAGGGATCGCGCAGTGTCACTGATAATTATTGCACTTTCATGTGCTGGCGTCAACAGGTTTATGGCATTCCATTGAAAACCGCATCTGCAATGCCGCGGGCAGAAGGGACTGACCGTGAGTCCTCTGTCGAAAAAGGGAATGTCAAGTATAAAGTTTCAGCAATTGTAACGAAATTTCGGAAAGGATTTTATGCAAAATATGATATGCAGATTGCACAAAAAAGATTGAATTGTCTGATAAATTATAGTAAACTTGTAATAGTTAGGTCATGCGAGAACAGCATGGTGAACTATCATATAACGAAGAGTGCCCTCGCGGAAAGATTTTGTGGGATTTGTGAGTGTGCTCAATTAATTTAGGAGGTAGCTGCAATGAATGTTTACACAACTGATAAGATCCGAAACGTAGTATTGTTAGGTCATGGTGGGGCAGGGAAGACGAGTCTCGTGGAATCAATGGCGTATCTGTCAGGTATCACTTCACGTATGGGAAAAGTGGAGGACGGCAATACCGTCAGCGATTTTGGCAAGGAAGAGCAGAAGAGAAAGATTTCCATAAGCACATCCGTCGTGCCGATCGAGTGGGAGGGTGTGAAGATCAACATCCTTGATACCCCCGGGTATTTTGACTTCATAGGTGAGGTTGAGGAGGCTATCAGTGCGGCAGATGCAGCGGTCATCGTGGTGTCGGGCAAGTCCGGCGTCGAGGCAGGGACAGAGAAGGCGTGGGAGCTGTGTGAGAAGCACAAGCTGCCGAGGATGATATATGTGACAGGTATGGATGCAGACAACGCGTCGTTCAAGAACGTTGTGGAGAAACTCACGGAGATGTACGGCAAGAAGATCGCACCGTTCCATTTTCCGATCAGGGAGAATGAGAAGTTTGTGGGCTATGTCAATGTCGTGAGCGAGACGGGAAACCGCTGGAAGGGCAAGGACGTGGAGGCGTGCGAGATCCCGGATTACAGCATGGACAATCTGAATCTGTACAGGGACACGCTGATGGAGGCGGTAGCCGAGACCAGCGAGGAGTTTATGGATCGCTACTTCGGCGGGGAGACCTTTACGGAAAATGAGATCCGCGCAGCGCTGCGGACAAACGTGATCGACAGCGCCATCGTTCCGATCAGCATGGGTTCGAGCCTGCTGTGCCAGGGTACATACACGCTGCTCGACGACATTGTGAAATACATGCCGAGCCCTGAGAATAAGCAGATCGCCGGCTTCAACATGAAGACAAACGAGGTGTTTGAGGCAAACTATGATTTTGCAAAGGCAAAGTCCGCATATGTCTTCAAGACGATCGTGGATCCGTTTATCGGAAAGTATTCTCTGATCAAGGTGTGTTCCGGCGTATTCAAGTCGGATGACACGATATACAACAAAGATAAGGACATTGAGGAGAAAGTTAACAAACTGTACATACTGCAGGGCAGCAAGCCCATCGAGATCAGCGAGCTTCACGCCGGCGACATCGGGGCGATCGCAAAGCTCACCGCGGCGAGGACCGGAAATACACTCTCCACCAAGGCAACTGTGATCGAGTACGGCAAGTTTGAGATCTCCAAGCCGTACACGGCAAAGCGCTACAAAGTGCCGAACAAGGGCGATATCGACAAGGTGTCGCAGGCACTGCAGAAGATGTCGCACGAGGATCAGACTTTGAAGGTGGTCAACGATGTGGAGAACAGGCAGACCCTGCTGTACGGCATCGGCGACCAGCAGCTTGAGATCATTCAGAGCCGTCTGGCAAACGAGTACAAGTGTGAGATCGAGCTGGGCGATCCGAAGATCGCGTTCCGCGAGACGATCAAGAAGAAATCCGACGTGGAGTACAAATACAAAAAGCAGTCCGGCGGACACGGACAGTACGGCCATGTCAAGATGCGTTTCGAGCCGTCAGGCGACCTGGAGAAGCCGTATGTGTTTGAGCAGGTGGTCGTTGGCGGTGCGGTTCCGAAGAATTATTTCCCGGCTGTAGAGAAGGGGATGCAGGAGTCCGTGATCAAGGGACCTCTGGCTGCATATCCGGTCGTGGGTGTGAAGGGGATCCTGTATGACGGTTCGTACCATGCAGTGGACTCCTCGGAGATGGCGTTTAAGACGGCGGCGATCCAGGCGTTTAAGAAAGGCTTTATGGAGGCGGGACCTGTTCTGCTCGAGCCGATCGCGTCGCTCAAGGTGACAGCGCCCGAGCGCTATACCGGTGATATCATGGGCGATCTGAACAAGAGGCGCGGCAGGGTGCTGGGCATGAACCCGATCGGAAACGGCAAGCAGGTGATCGAGGCGGACATTCCGATGATGGAGCTGACAGGTTACTGTACAGTGCTCCGCTCCATGACAGGAGGACGCGGCAGCTTCGAGTACGAGATCACCCGCTATGAGCAGACGCCGAGCGACATCCAGGATGCGCAGGTGAAAGCGAGGGCGAGCAAGGTCTCGGAGTCCGGTGAGGACTAAATCGTGATGATAAATGTCGTGCCGCCGCCCGGCGTGTCGGTCACAGTGATCGAGCCGTGGTGCGCGGTAATGATGTCATGGGCTATCGACAGACCCAGCCCGAAGTGATCTTTATCACTTCGGGCTTTTTCGCTGCGGTAAAAGCGGTCAAAGATCCGGTTTTTTTCCTCGTCGCTGATTCCGACACCCGTGTCGGATATCTGGATCTCAAAGTGTCTGCCGGATCTGTGATGCGGGCTGCAATGACGGACAGACAGGGTGATCGATCCGCCCTCCGGCGTATAGCTGATGGCGTTGTGCAGGAAGACAGCGAGCACCTGCGTGATGCGCTCGCTGTCACACAGGCAGTCAGGGAGGATGTCCTCCGGAAGCACGGCGGTGATCCGTATGTGCCTGGCAGCCGCCATGGTCTCAAAAGCTTCACATGCATTGAGGACCAGTGTGTCAAGCTGGGTGCTGACAGGTTTGATCTCGAGATGCCCTGTGTCACAGCTGAGCAGTGTGAGCATGTCGCCCAAAAGTCTCGAGGTGCGCAGCGATTCACTCTTGATCGTCGACAGCTCCGAGGACTCCTTTTTGGCAAGCTCTGTCTCCGCACAGGACAGGATCACTGCGAGCGGTGTGCGCAGTTCGTGTGAGGCGGAGGCGATGAACTGGTTCTGCCGGAGTCTGTTTGCCTCGATGGGATCGAGCAGTTTTCCCGTGAAGATCCACGCAAAGATCCAGATCGCGATGAGCGCGAGCGTGATGATGCCCAGGAACAGGAAACGCTGTCTGGAGATCTGATCGAGCAGATCCTGGAGGGGCGCCGCCAGCAGGACTTCGAGAAAGGTGTGGTTTTTTTCGATGTAGATGACAGAACAATAATATTTTGCGGAAGTGCCGTCCGCGTCATTTTTGAGCTCCATGATATAGGAGACGTAGCTGCTGTCATGTGACAGGGGATGTGTGGTCCTGGGCGTGTCGCCTGTGCGGTATAGTTCCCAGGCGGCGTTGACGACACGCTGTCTCTCATCGAGGGCGAGATCCCTGTTCACATTGTAGAGGAACTCCGTGCCGTTGTCCATCAGGGAGATGTAGTATTTGTTGTTGGACTCGAGCTGGGACAGCCATGTGTTGCTGACGATATCCTGCTGCTCGATGTAGGATGCGATCGGGTAGATATCTCTGGGGTAGGATGCGATCCTGTTCTGCATCATATTGCTCTCGGATATGAACAGATAGCCGAGTGTCATGGTGACCAGGATGAGCGTGGTGATGCAGCCATTCAACAGAGTCAGCTGGACGTGCGCTTTTTTGATGGTATTCATACAGGGATCACTCCTCCATTAGACAGTATCCGACGCCTCTGATAGTTCTTAAATTCAGCCGGCTTTTGACTGCCTTGAGCCGTCTGCGGACAAAGTAGATATAATTGTCGAGGTTTCCCTCCTCGACGTCGCTGTCAGGTCCCCAGACCTTTAGCAGGAGCGTATTCCTCGAGAGTGTCTGACCGCCGTTTTTGATCAGCACATCGAGCATTGCGCCCTCGCGCCTGGAGCAGGAACAGCTGCCGCCCGGACCGGTGAGCGTGCTTGTCACCTCGTTAAACTGAATATCGCAGTAGTGCGCCAGATCGGTCTGGCTGATGATGGGGGAGCGTCTCGTGACGCACTGGATGCGCGCAAGCAGCTCCTCGAACGCAAAGGGTTTTACCAGATAATCGTCCGCGCCCAGGTTCAAGCCAGTCACCTTGTCGTTCAAGGTGCCGAGCGCCGTTATGAGGATGATCGGGATGCTGATGCCCTGCTGGCGCAGCTTTGTAACGACGACCGAACCTTCCATATAGGGAAGCATCCTGTCAAGCAGGATCACATCGTGGATATTCTGTTCGGCATAGTACAACGCCTCCTCGCCGTCGCAACAGGAATCGACATCAAATCCTTTTGCGAGCAGTTGGTTTGTGAGGGATTCATTTAGTTTCTTATCATCTTCCGCGAGTAATATACGCATTTTCTGACTCCTCCATAGAATGTTGTAGTGTGCAGAGTATATTTTAGTTTATTTTTCTCTAAATTATCTCTAAAGGCTGATCGTCTGCCAATGTATCTCCAGTCTTTGTAAACAGTTTTTTACAGTATTTCATTATACTTAAAATCTTCTGAGGTGTAAAGTGTGGAGTTGATTTGTGAAAAATGTGCATACTATAGCTTAAAGGTACGATCTGAATCAGGCGGTTCCTTAAGTGACGAAATATAAGATTTAAAAAAGGAATTTGCATAAAAAATGCAGAAATAATTGACAAAACCAACAATTCGAGGGTAATATGTATATATTAAATCAAAAAGGAGCGCTGCGTATGGTGTTGCAATTTTCATGCTCGAATCACAAATCGATAAAGGATAAAATTATTTTTTCGGCGATTGCAGGCAGTGACAATACTTTTGAGGAGGGGTTGAAACCTTTTTCTAATTTTCGGGTAATGTCATCCGCAGTGATTTATGGGGCAAATGGTTCTGGCAAAAGTAATTTTATCAATGCCTTGGAATTTATGCGCAATTTGGTCAGCGAGAGTATCAATCATCAGCCGGGGGAAGGCATTTTTCAAGCGCCGCACAAGCTGAACTCGCCGAATGTCCCGAGTAAATATGACATTCAGTTTGTAAAAGCTGATATAAGATATGCATACGGTTTTTCGATCGTAAGAAATGCAGTAGAGGAAGAATATTTGTACTATTTTCCAAAAGGACGACAGGTAAAGATTTTTGAAAGAGAAAACATGGACATCAAGCCAGGTGACAAATACAAAAATGCATTTGAAGTCAGCAAGAGTATTTTGAAGGAGAACAGGCTGTTTTTGTCATGTGCGGCAAACTATACGAATATCAGGGAGATTGAAAATGCGTTTCTTTTTTTTCGGGAAGATATCGTGATCTACAATCCGCAAGTAAATAATTGGACAGAGTATTCCATACAGCTGATGCAGCAGCATGAGGAGATCAAAAAAGCTTTTGTGGAAATATTGCAGGCGTTGGGGACAGGAATCAGGGATGTCAAAGTGCGGTTAGAGAAAACCAGGCTGTCAGCGAAAGATCTGCCTCAGGAAAGGCCGGATGCGCTGAAAATGCGGGTGACATCTCAGGAGGTGGGTGTGATCGAGGCAAAATTAGTATATGATGAGTTTGAGACTGATTTGATGACTGAGGAATCCATGGGGATCAAAAAATTGTTTGAAGTTATCTGTCCGATCACTGATATTATCAGGAAAGGAAAGATCCTGGTGTGTGACGAGATCGAGACGAGTCTGCACGAATCAATTGTTTATGAGATTGTAAACTTGTTTCGTCTGGTAAATAAAGATCAGTTCGCTCAACTTATTTTTTCAACACATGATACAAGTCTGTTAGATTCGACCTTGTTTCGGCGGGATCAGATTTGGTTCACACAATTGGATCATCAAAGATCTACAGATCTGTATTCGCTTGCTGAGATTAAAAATGTAAGGAAAACAGAAAACCTGGAAAAAGGATATATTTCTGGTAAGTATGGTGCAATACCGATTTTAAATAGAAATTTTTCCTTTGATGATGTATGCAACAGTCAGTAGAGAGGTGGCGGCATGGAGGAACGGAGTCTTGAGCTGGAACCAAGACAGGAGGGGACGAGGGAAAAAGCTGCGCCTGTCATTGTAAGGTTTTGTCTGAATGAGATCGAGGAGCACTTTGATGAGAATCTCCGATATATACGAGAACAGTTTTCCATGGCGGATGAACTTTTTGAGAGTGGAAAAGAGGAAGAGTCGAGAAATATCTGGAGAGCTCAGATTGTGTTTTTGGAAAGTGCGTTTGATTTTTATTTGCATGAATTAACAAAATTTGGCTTATCTGAAATGTTTGCGGGAAACTGGCAAAAAACGGAGAAGTATAACAATCTTTCTGTAAAAATGAGTATTGTAGACAGGGCTTTGAATGCAAGAGAGGATTCAGCGTGGTTTCTGGAATTCGTGGATGATTTTTACAGAGAGATCACACTTGTATCGTATCAGTCAGTGAAGGATCAGATGAATCTTCTGGGGTTGAATCTGCAGGAAGTAGCAGATGCTGTATTCTATGAGAGAGATTCATCTGTAAAGACAAAGGATAAACTGGAAAGGTGCTTAAAGCTATTATATCATCAACGTAATGTGATAGCGCACCAGTCAGGTCGGAGACATGCAGATGCTCAGAGAGAAGAGATAACAAAGGATATGGTAGAACAGTACATAAATGATGTTGAGAAGATTGTCGGGAAGATACAGGGTCTGGCAAGGCAATAAGAGCTCGATTGATTGTCGGTATGATCACTGAAAATAAAAACTTGTGTTTGGACTCAAAAAAGTGTCCGTCGTCCTGACGGAGCAGGTGCATGGTAGAGAGAAGGTCGCTACCATGCACTTTTTTGTATGATGCATGGGGTTTTGGTTCTTAGAGAATAATTAGAGACAAGTATGTTACGATACCGATATGAAAAAGATATTGAAGATCATATGGAGGTTCACTATGGGGAAAAAATCGATATTTCAGAAAGCCGCAGCGCTGTTCATGGCAGCGGTGCTCGGGATCGGTGCGGCAGGCTGCGGCACAAAGGAGCTGTCAGAAGATCCAGGGGGGACACAGACGGGCGTCATGGATATAAGCCAGCCTGACACAGGGCAGACAGATCCGGTTCATGACAGCGGCATGGGGCGCTATGTGGAGACGACTGTCTATGAGGGGAAAGGATTTTCAGACCTGGTACAGACACAGTCGTTAAGTGACGGGCAGATCGTCTTCCTGAACTGTCTCACCAGACAGAGAGTCGTGTCTAAGGACGGCGGCAGCACATGGGAGAGTGAGCCGGCTGACGCGTTTTTCGGCTTCATCGACGATCACTACGCGGCTGCGGCAGCCATCGCAAAGGATGGGACGATCGCAGTCATCGGTATGGACCATGTGGACAGTTCGTCGGACGGAGAGGACGGGTACGCTTTCAATCTGTATAGTTACAGTACGGACGGCACTTCAAAACAGGTGGCAGTCGCACTGCCGGATGCGGATTCCAGTCTGAGCACACTGACGTTTGACGATCAGGGAGGGCTCTATGTGTACGCATCGGGCTGCAGGAATGTCTATCAGGTGGATGTCGACACAGGGACGTCGGAGAAGCTTGTGACGCTTCCGGACAGCTGCAGTCTCATGCAGTGCAAAAATGGCATTCTGATGTGTATGACGATGGAAAAGATCTTCCTGTATGATACGGAAAAAAAGAGTTTTATAGAGGACGAGACGCTCGATACCTTTATCAGGGATAACAAAAAAGGGATGGAGTGGACAGGAGGCGGCTATACAGCCTATGCCTTTCTGGGGGCGGACAACACGATCTATATAGCAGGAGATGAAGGGCTGTACCGCCATGTGATCGGAGGAGGCGTGGTAGAGTGTGTGATCGATGCCGGACTGTCCTCGCTCGGCGATCCGACCAACAGTATCATGGCGGTGACGGTGAACGACAGGAACGAGTTTCTGGCGGCATACAGCAATGGAAAGATCGTCCGTTTTGCCTATGATGCCACGGTGTCCTCTGTGCCGGGGAACAGGATCACGGTCTACAGTCTGACGGAGGACGAGCTGGTGAGACAGACGATCGCAGCCTATCAGACACAGTATCCGGACATGTATGTCGAGTACCAGATCGGCATGGACGGCGGCGGAGTCACGAGGGAGGATGCACTCAAAAAGTTCAACACACAGCTGCTCGGCGGCAGCGGTCCCGATATTATCATACTCGACGGCATGAACATTGACAACTATGTAGAGAAGGGGGTGCTGACGGATCTGTCGGATATCGTCGATGCGGTGGACCGGCAGGACGGGCTGTACAGAAATCTGATCGAAAATCTTGCGGTTGACAGTGCGATGTATGCCGTCCCGACCAAGTTCTATATTCCTGTCCTCTATGGGGACGAAGCGTTTGTGGGCAGTGTCGTTGACTATCCGTCCATGGCAGATATGGTGGAGCGGGCAAGGAAGGACTATCCGGATACCAATCTGCTGACAGTGTGTTCGGCGAGAGGGATCCTGCGGCGGTCGATGCCGGTGTGCGCCCCGTCGTGGAAAGATGGCAGGGGTCAGCTGGACGAGTCGAAAATAAGGGAGTTTTTTGAGCAGGCAAAGAGGATCTATGACCTGCAGATGAACGGTACGCCGCAGGAGGAGATCCTGTCATACCAGCAGTACGTGGTCAGTGAGGACGGTAACAATTATGAAGAGAGCCGTTATTTCCTGATCCCCAGGGATTCGTCTTATATGATGCGGATATCGCCGTTCGTGTACGGGGAGATCGTGGATGCATATGTTTATCGGGATATACTGTCTGTTTCGAGAGTCCAGGGGCTCGAGGACACGGTGATCCGACTGATGAGCGGGCAGAGCAGCAATGTCTATCATCCGACATCGATCGCTGGGATCAGCGCAGCGGCAAAAAACGTTGACGCGGCAAAGCAGTTTGTCAGCATGATGCTCGGGACGACGGTTCAGGAATCCATGCAGTTTGGCATTCCGGTCAACAAAAAAGCGCTTCCCGCACAGTTTGCGTATGACGAGAGCGATCTGGGTGAGGACGGCGGACAGTTTTATGAGAGTTTTTCGACAAAGGACGGGCAAAGTTACAATTTTACAATCTATCCTGTGGAGCAGGACGGCATTGACAGGCTGGAAGACTGGATCGAGGAGCTTGAGACACCGTATCTGTGTGATTCGGTTCTCGAGGAGATCGTCTATGAGGAGGGTGCAAAGTATCTTGAAGGCGCGCAGGATATCGACGCGGCAGTGAAGGCGGTTGCGGACAGCGTGGAGATCTATCTGTATGAGTAAAAAGCGGGGGCGGGGTCACTTAGAGGATATTTAGAGATTATCATGATACAATATCGGTGAAAAAGTATAAATTCTCGGAGTCTCCTGGTACACAAGATTCCGGGAGGAAAAATAATAGTGGAGGCATATCATGAGAAAGAAATCGATGTTTACAAGACTGGCAGCTTTTTTGATGGCAGCCATGGTCAGCATCACGGCTGCGGGGTGTGGCACGAAAGAGTCTCAGGACAGCGTGACAGAGACACAGGCGAGCATCACGGAGGAGAGTCAGTCCGATACCGGGCAGAAGGATGATGGCAGCATCAACAACGGCATGGGGCGTTATGTGGAACAAACGGTTTTTGAGGGGGAGTACCATGACCGGATGGACACACAGACACTGAGCGACGGAAGACTGATGATCGCAAACAGCATGACTGGCAGGAGATATGTGTCAGCAGACAAGGGAGACACGTGGGAGACCGTGGAGAGTGAGGCGTTCGCAGCCTTTGCCGATGAGCATTATCCCATAGCGACTGCTATCGCAAAGGATGGAACCCTTGCCGTGATCTGTATGGATCAGTTGGAGGGAGCACCGAAGGACAGCACGGATTTCGACTACAATCTGTATATTTTGGGCACAGACGATACCACAAGGCAGATTCCTGTCGAGCTGCCGGATGCGGACTCGCACCTGAGAGATGTGGTGTTTGACAGTCAGGGAAATCTGTATGCCTATGCCAGCGGGTGCAAGTATATCTACAGGATCGATATCAATGAGGGAACGGCGGAGAAGCTGACAGAGATTTCGGACAGCATCTGGAGGATGCAGTGCGACGGAAATACACTGATGTGCGTGACATCCGAAAAAGTGTTTCTGTATGATCTGGAGAAGAAAAGCTTTGTCGAGGACGAGATACTCGACAGCTTTGTCGAGGAGAACCGCAGCGATATGGCATGGACAGGAGCCGGGTATGTGAGCTATCCGTTTCTCGGGGAGGACCATACCATCTATATGGCGGGAGGAAAAGGTTTGTACCGCCATGTCATCGGCGGCAGTGCGGTGGAGCAGGTGATCGACGGCGGGCTCTCATCGCTGGGTGCCCCTTCCCATATCATCATGGCGATGATGGCGAATGACCAGAATGAATTTCTGACAGTGTACAGTGACAACAAGTTTGTCAAATTTACGTACGACGCGTCGATCCCCACCGTTCCGAACGACAAGATCACGGTATACAGTCTGACAGATGACGATATGGTGAGGCAGACGATCGCAGCTTACCAGACACAGTATCCCGATTTTTATATTGAGTACCAGGTCGGCATGGACGAGGGCGGGATTACGAGGGAGGACGCGATCAAGAAGCTGAATACGCAGCTGCTTGGCGGCAGCGGTCCCGACATCATCATGCTTGACGGTATGAATATCGATACGTACGTGGAGAAAGGTGTGCTGATGGATCTGACGGACATCGTTGACGAGGTGGACCAGAGTGAGGGATTGTACAGGAACCTGATCGACAACCTGAAAAGCGATGACAGGATCTGTGCAGTGCCCACCGTTTTTGGGCTGCCAGCCGTAGCAGGCAAAAAAGACTACGTGGACGGCATCAGCGATTACAAGTCGCTGGCAGACATGCTGGAAAAAGCAAGGGAGGCGTACCCGGACAAGAATCTGCTGACAGTGTGTTCCGCATCAGGCATCATGAAGCGCACGGCCACGGTCTGTGCCCCTTCGTGGAAGGACGCGCAAGGGCAGCTTGACCTGCAGAAGATCCAGGAGTTTCTGGAGCAGACCAGGCGGCTGTACGACGCGCAGATGAACGGTGTACCCGAGGATCAGATCGAGATGTATCAGCAGTATTATATGGTTTCCGGGGAAAACGGAAGAAGCTATGAGGATGATAAGTACTTTTTGATGGCGAGCGAAACGCCGTATCTGATGAAAGAGTGTCCGTTCTACTACGGGAACCTCCTGACGGTTTACAACTATCAGAGCATGCTGTCTGTCCCCAGGGCGGATGGATTTGACGATACCACCTGCAAACTGCTGGACGGACAGAGCAGCAACGTATACCAGCCGCTGTCGATCGCTGGGATCAACGCCGCGACGAAGGATCCCGATGCGGCAAAACAGTTCCTCCGCCTGATGCTCAGCACAACGGTCCAGGGAACGATGGAGTTTGGCATACCCATGAACAAAAAGGCAGTGGCAGCCAAATTTGCGTATGATGAGAGCGAACTCCAGGAGAACGGTGCCCAGTCTTCGGTAACATTTTCGGATGAGGATGGCCTGGCGTTTGGCTATAGTATCTATCCGGTAGACCAGGAGGGGATCGACCAGCTGGAGCAGTGGATCGCATCGCTCGACACGCCGTATCTGTGTGATTTTGTGCTCGAGGAGGCAGTCTATGCGCAGGGGACAAAGTATCTGGAAGGGGAACAGGATATCGACGCGGCAGTGAAGGCGATCGCGGACAGTGTGGCGATTTATCTGTCCGAGTGACATCAGGGCATTCCGGAACGTGTTTCAGACACGTTCCGGGATGCGCTGCAGGAGACAGGGGGCAGGACAATGAAAAAAATGCGGGAATTTGGCTATTTTGCAGGCTTTATCGGTATGAGCCTTGCGGGGGTGTCGGTTTTTGTGCTGATCCCGTTTGCGGATGTGGTGCGGCGCTCTTTTATGACGGTCATGTCAGGGGAGTATGCGGGGCTGGACAATTATGAGACGGTGATCCACAACCAGGCATTTCGCCTGGCTGTGGGGAACACGCTCCACTTTGTGGGCGTGGCGATACCGCTTCTGGTTGTGATCAGTCTGGCAGCAGCGCTCGCGCTCAGCGGGATACGGGACATCAGTGTCATCAAGAGCCTCTATCTGTTCCCGATGGCGCTGCCGACAGCCACCGTCGTCATTGTGTGGAGAATGTTTTTTTACAGGCAGGATTTTGACAGCCTTGTCGTCAGCTATCTGTGGAAGAACACGGGGTACACGATCGTGCTGTGGCTTTCCGGGATCGCGGCGATTCCGAACGAACTGATCGAGGCGGCGAGGGTGGACGGCACAAACAGGTTTCAGTGCCTGGTCTTTGTGAAACTTCCCTGTCTGAGGGGCAGCGTCTACACGATCGTGATCTTATCGTTTTTAAATTCCATGAAGATATACAGGGAGGCGTATCTTGTCGGCGGCTCGTATCCGGGAAAGGATATCTATCTCCTGCAGCACACATTCAACAACTGGTATGTCAATCTTGAGTTCGACAAGATGGCGGCGGCGAGTGTGCTGGTGGCAGGGGTGCTGTTTGTGTTCATTATACTGTTCCAGTATTACAGCCAGCGCTGAGGAACTGTCAGCGGATCACTCATGACGATCACACGTCACAGGTAATTTCCGGACAGTCCCGAATTCCTGAAATGAGAGACTTGAAATGAGGATAAGTGAGGATTGTGAAGTGAGGATTGTGAAGTGAAGATGAGAAAGTTTCTGCGGACGGCGGCGGAGGCAGTGGCAAAATTGATATTCATAGCGGCAGGCATCGTGATCTGCGCGCCCGTACTGCTCGTGGTGACAGGCTCTGTCATGGGGCAGGGAGACCTGTACGAATGCCTCGAGCCGGTGTTCATGCACGGCACAGGGTTCGTGTCGTGGAAACTGATCCCCCAGTATCCCACAGTGGAGCACTACATTCACCTGCTCTTCTACGCGCCGGAGTTCTTTGTGCTGTTCTGGAATTCGGCAAAGCTGGTGTCGTTGATCCTGCTGGGACAGATGGCTGTGGGGGTGCCTGCGGCGTGGGCGTTTGCGACCTATCAGGTCAGAGGGAAAAATGTGATCTTTACCATTTACGTCGTCCTGATGCTCCTGCCGTTTCAGGTGACGATGCTGTCAAGCTATCTGACACTGGACAGCCTGTCACTGCTGGATACGCACTGGGCAGTCATTCTCCCGGCAGTGTTCAGCACGTTTCCGATCTTTGTCATCTATGGCGGGTTCCGGTCGCTGCCGAAGGCACTGATCGAGGCGGCAAGGATTGACGGGGCAGGGGAGCTGCACATCTTTTGGATGCTGGGGATCGGTCTTGGCAAAGGAGGCATCCTCTCGGCGCTCGTGCTCGGATTTCTGGAATACTGGAATATGATCGAGCAGCCGTTTGCGTTTCTCGAGGATAAGACTTTGTGGCCGCTGTCCCTGTATCTGCCGGAGATCAGCTGGATGCAGGCAGGATTTGCGTTCGCGGCATCGGTGGTGATGCTGATACCGGCGGTGTTTGTGTTTGTCATGGGGCAGGATTATCTGGAACAGGGGATCGTGTATTCCGGCCTGAAAGGGTAGTATGGATCGTTTGATGGAGGGGTTGTTTGATGGAAATAGATGAGGAGAAACTGAAGAGCCGCAGGCGGATGGAGAAGTGGATCAAGATATTTCTGGTCTTTCTGACATGTGTGTGGCTGTGTACGATTATTTCAAAAAGCATCTATGTATCAGGACTTGCGGTTGTCAGGACAGACACTCCCTCGAAAAAGTATGTGGAGCATGTGGTGGAGGCGGACGGCATCGTGACGACAGGCGGGGAGATCGCAGTCAATACACAGTCCGGGCTCCGGGTTGACAGGCTCTATGTCATGCAGGGGGACGCGGTCAAAGCGGGCGATGTGCTGTTTACGATCGATCTGAAGGATATAGCGGATATCATCAGCGTCAAGGAGACGGAGCTGTCAAAGCTGCAGTGCAATCTATCGGATATCCAGGTCAATGAAGTGATCGACGCGCAGAAGAAGGAAGTGGAGCTCCTCTGGGCGCAGGAGGACTACGAGACGGCGGACAAGGAGACGCTGACCGCAAAGGAGCGCGCGAAGGAGGCGCTCGATCAGGCGGAGGCGGAGCTCGGAAAGCATCTGGCAGATCCTGTGCCGTACACGTCCGACAACTCCCGCCGGGAGGCGTGGGACGATTACCACGACTGGGTGAACAGAGGCTACAGTATCACGGACCAGGTCACGGCAAAAGAGCGCGAGATCCGGGATCTGGAGGAACAGCTGGCTTGGCTGGGGCAAAACAGAGTACTCTCGGGCGCGGCAGGGGACAGCGCCGGCGCGGGAACGGATGCCGGCGCGGACAACAGCGGCACGGAGGCGGATGGCACAACAGACAGCGGTGCCGGTGATACCAGTGCCGGTCACGATGACAATAGCGGTGGTGATAACAGTGATACAGATAAGGATACAGACGGCGATGCGAATGCTGGCGGCAATGCTGATGATGCTGACAACGATACTGATGATAACGACACTGTTGATGACGATACTGCTGGTGACGATGGCAGTGACGGCAATGATAGTAACGATGGCAATGATGGCAATGACGGCAGCGGAGATGCCGACAACAGTGCGGGTGCAGATGACAATCCGGCGGACGACGCGGACAATTTAGGAAAAGGGGATGACAGCACAGCGGATCCGCCGGCGGATGACAAGGACCAGGATCTGACAGACGAGGAAATTGCAGCGCGCAAGGAACTGCAGGAGCGGATCAGGAGGGCGAACGCAGAGCTGCTCGTGCTGCAGGATGCGCTGACAAAACACAGCAGAGGCGTGGTGGAGCAGCCCGACTTTTCGGCGGAGGAGCTGAAGTTTGACGAGTGGCAGAATACGCGGCTGGCACTTGAGGCAAATGTACAGAAAGCGAAAGAAAATTACAATGATGTGAGCTACAGCCGCGAGGTGACGCTGCGGCAGAAACAGCGGGACATCGCGAGTGCGCAGGTGACGGAAAGGGCGGACTCTTCGGCGGCGATCTATGAGCTCGACATAAAGCAGATCCAGGCGCAGCTTGCAAGTCTATATGCGTTAAAAAAGCAAAAGGGCGAGATAAAGGCAGAAAGTGACGGGATCATTTCAAAGATCCAGGTAGAGGTCGGAGGCAGGACATCGGACACTGCAGCGGTCCTGATGACAGATATGCAGCGTCCGTGTCAGTTCAAGTTCAGTATCACAAAAGAACAGGGAAAACACGTGCACCTGAATGACACAGTGAGCCTGAAACTGAACGGGCAGTCGGAGATGGAAGTCACGGTGGACTATTTCACGGAAAATATGCAGAATGGCTATGATCTCGTCTGCATGCTCCCGGAGGGCGTGGGCAAGCCCGGATTGAGCGGGACCGTACAGAAGTCGGTGCAGGGCGAATATCATGACCTGACACTCCCTGTCGACGTTGTCACTGAGGAGTCAGGCGGGTATTTCATCTATACGCTCAACGAGAAGGAAGGGATCCTTGGGAGTGAGTACTACGTCGAGAGGTTAAAAGTGCAGGTCAAGGACAAAAATGACAGGTTTGCGGCGATCGAATCCGGAACGATCAGCGCGGATACGAAGGTGGTCATCCACACGACAAAGGAATTGAAGCAGGGCGAGAGCGTGCGCCCGCAGGAAAAATAAGATCGTTAAATAAGATTATAATTATTTTATTTGCCTATTTCCGACAAAGATACTATACTAATGTATATGCTTGGAAGGAGCAGCAGCCGGATCAGGGCGAAGTGGCTGTGAAAATTTCGTGGATGGAGATGAGGGCAGATGAAGATAATTGAGAAACAGGTATTTGATGAGGAGAGAGCGTTTTACGGAAGTGAGGGCGTAATCCTGCGGGAGTGTTCATTTGACGGTCCGGCAGACGGGGAGAGCGCGGTTAAGGAAGCGTCGGACATACAGGCGCAGCGGTGTTTTTTCAACCTGCGTTATCCGTTCTGGCATGTACATAATCTTGGTATAAGCGACTCTGAGATGACGCCGCTGTGCCGCGCCGCACTGTGGTATTCCGACCACATAGAGATAACGGGCACGAAAATGCACGGTATCAAGGCGCTCAGGGAGTGCAGCGATGTGGTCATCCGTGACTGTGATATCCTGTCGCCGGAGTTTGGATGGTCCGTCAACGGAATCGAGATGGAAGACTCTGCTGCGGAGAGCGAATATTTCATGATGCGTTCCGAGAATATCACGTTCAGGAATGTGGTGTTCAAGGGGAAATATTCTTTCCAGTACATCAGGAACGCATTGTTTGAGAACTGCACCTTTGACACAAAGGACGCTTTCTGGCACGGTGAGAATATCGTGGTGCGGGACAGTATTGTCAAGGGAGAATACCTGGCATGGTATGCGGACGGATTGACGTTTGAGCACTGTAAGATCATCGGCACACAGCCGCTGTGCTACTGCAAGAACCTCAGGATGATCGACTGCGAGATGCTGGATGCGGATCTATGTTTTGAGAAGTCGGATGTGGATGCCAGGATCACCACGCCTGTCCTGAGCATTAAGAACCCACGCTCGGGCTTGATCACAGTCCCCTCGGTGGGCGAGATCGTCATGGACGATACGGAGGCAAAAGGGGAGATCCGGGAGTTGGGAAAAACCGCAAATAAAGGTTGAAAAAGCCGGGGAAGTGTGATATGGTTAAGAAAAGCAACGGTTTTTCTTTATTTTATTAGGAGGTAGGATACATGAGGAAAATGTTGGCTATGGGACTTGCTTGTATGATCGCGCTGGCTCCCGCGGCTTCTGTTGATGCGGCAGAGCTTCCGCCAGCAACTTGTCATATCGGTGGCTGTAATCTCGGAGACTGTTTCAGGGATCTGGATTGTGACGGCGTATGCGGAAATCATTATTTTGTGGATGAGAATGGTGACGGTATCTGTGATCTTCACTGCTACACCGATGCGAATTATGACGGACTCTGCGATTATTATACCGATGCGGACGGCGACGGCATCTGCGACCACTGCCACGATCACGGCAGACCTGTACAGTCAGCCTACAGCGCACCGAGCAGCTACGGCACAGGCACATACTATGGTGGATATGGGTATTACGGCGGCTGCCACGGCAGAAGGGGCGGACACCACAGAGGACACTGCTGACACATGATTCAAAGCAAAGCGCACGAACTTTGCGAGCAACGATCAACCCGGTTTCGACAAGGAGGACAAAATGCAGCACATCATGAACAACCTACAAAATTTGATAACCTGCCGGAAAGGTGTGATTGTCCTCAGAATGCAATAAGGATCTTTTTGTTGTAGTCAGAATGATGCGGATAAAAACACCTTTATACGAGGTGTTTTTTTGTTACCGGAAAGAGGGACAGAAAACACCCGGATGTGATAACGGATTAGCATAAAGATTTGTATAAAATGATGATATAGAAGGAGTTTTTATGATTACAATATTTGGAAAATACACAAACGCGCTCGTGTACACGACAGACAACGAGCAGTATGCCATCGATGACTACGCAAGGAAACAGCTGCAGATGATCTGCGACCACCCCAGTGCCGCGGGCAGCAGGATCCGCGTGATGCCGGACGTGCATCCTGGCAAGGTGGGAACGATCGGGCTGACCATGACTGTGGGGGAGTCGCTGATGCCGAACCTTGTCGGCGTGGATATCGGATGCGGCATGACGATCGCAAGGATCAGGACAAAAGGCATGGAGTGCCAGAAACTGGACACCGTCATACGCGACAATGTTCCCGTCGGCGGGGCGGTCAGAAAGACAAACCACAGGCTCTGTGATAAGGCAGTGCTGCGCAGGCTGCACTGCTATAAGGCGGTCGACGAGGCGAAGGCGGAGCGCAGCATCGGAACGCTGGGCGGCGGAAATCATTTTATTGAAATAGACCGTGACGGGGAGGGCGCCTTTTATCTTGTGATCCATTCCGGCAGCCGCCATCTCGGGGTGGAGGTGACGGAGTATTATCTAAGAGAAGGACAGAAGGCGTCGCAGACAAAAAAGCAGGGGTATGCCCCGTATGACCTGACCTGCCTGGAGGGAGAACTGCTCGGACAGTATCTGCACGATCTGGAGATCGTGCAGGAGTTTGCCGGACTCAACAGGGAGGCGATGGTTGACGAGATCGTGCGCGGCATGAAATGGAAGGTGCTGGACAGCTATACCTGCATCCACAATTACATCGATTTTTCTGCTGATGTACCGCTCCTGAGGAAGGGGGCGATCAGCGCTAAAGCGGGGGAGCCGGTCGTCATTCCGATCAATATGCGCGACGGGATCATCCTGGGAAAAGGGCTGGGCAACGAGGACTGGAACTGCTCGGCACCGCATGGTTCCGGCAGGATATACAGGCGGTCCGAGGTGAAGGAGCACCATACTGTCTCGGAGTTTCGCAGAGCGATGGAAGGCATTTATTCCATCTGCATCAACAAAGATACGCTCGATGAGTCACCGTTTGCATACCGCAGTATAGAGGATATGCTCAAGGTGGTCGGCGATACAGTCGCGGTGGACAAAGTGATCAGACCCGTCTATAATTTCAAGGCGGGCGGGGATAAGTAGGAGACAGAACAAGGAGGGAGATCTATGGTCATAACGATCAGCCGTGAGACAGGAAGCGGCGGACACACAATAGGAAAACTGCTGGCGGAAAAACTCGGATATGCATTTTATGACAAGGAGATCGTGGCATCCGCAGCAAGAGCGATGGGCATCGACGAAAAGTTCATACTCGAAAACGGAGAAAATATGTCCGACCAGGATTATATCGATATGAAGAGCGGCTTTATACCGCACTGCAAAAAACAGGAAGTGCCCTACGAGGAGATCAAGGAGGCGCAGGACAGGGTGATCAAAAGCATCTCCGAAAAGGGAAATTGTGTCATCGTGGGGCGCGGGGCGGACTACATCCTGCGCGGCCGGGAAGATGTATTCCACGTCTTTATCCACGCGGGTATGGAGCATCGTGTGAGACGGGTTCAGCGGCACGAGGGCGTGGCGGGGCAGGAGGAGCGCATCCGCAGAGAGCTCGAGCAGAAAGACCGCTCCCGGGCAATGTACTACAGATACTTCGCGCAGAGGGAGTGGGGCAGGGTCGAAAACTACACGCTCTCCCTTGATTCCAGCACATTCACCAAGACACAGTGCGCGGAGCTGATCATCAGGGCGCTGGAAATGAGGAAATAAAACCTTGCAATATAAAAATGATTGCGATACAATATCTCATGAGCGTATTGTATAGAAAATATTAGAAAAATAAGCGTCCCCGGCGATAGCGGGGCGCTGAAAAGGAGCAAAAAGAGATGAACAAAGAGTATTCTCCAAAGGACATTGAGAAAAAATGGCAGGATATCTGGGACAGGGAGGAGGCGTTCAAGGTCGGTGTGGACAGGACCAAACCAAAGTATTACGCGCTGGTAGAGTTTCCATACCCGTCGGGGCAGGGACTTCACGTGGGGCATCCGAGACCGTACACGGCGATGGATATCGTGTCGAGAAAGCGCAGGATGCAGGGATATAACGTACTGTTTCCGATGGGCTGGGACGCGTTCGGTCTGCCGACGGAAAACTATGCGATCAAGAACAAGATCCATCCGAAGATCGTCACCAGAAACAACGTGGAACATTTTAAGAATCAGTTGAAGGCACTTGGCTACTCCTTCGACTGGTCCAAGGAAGTGAATACGACGGATGAGAAATATTACAAATGGACACAGTGGATCTTTCTGCAGCTGTTCAAGAAAGGGCTTGCATACAAGAGCGAGATGCCGATCAATTTCTGCACTTCCTGCAAGGTGGGACTCGCCAACGAGGAGGTTGTGAACGGCGTGTGCGAGCGCTGCGGCTCCGAGGTCATCCGAAAGATGCAGTCCCAGTGGATGCTCAAGATCACAGACTACGCGGACAAGCTGATCGAAGGTCTCGATCATGTGGACTATATTGAGAAGGTCAAGGTTTCCCAGAAAAACTGGATCGGACGCTCTGAGGGCGCCGAGGTAGCGTTCAGGATCAAGGACAAGGATGAGACGCTTCTGATCTATACGACCAGACCAGATACACTGTTCGGAGCGACATATATGGTCATTTCCCCGGAGCATCCGCTGCTTGAGAAATATAAGGATGTGATCGGCAATTACGACGAGATCGCGGCGTACCGGGAACAGGCTTCCAGGAAATCGGACTTCGAGCGCACGGAGCTTGCAAAAGACAAGACCGGTGTGTGCATCGAGGGGATCTCGGCGATCAATCCTGTCAACGACAAGGAGATCCCGGTGTGGGTTTCGGACTATGTACTGATGTCATACGGCACTGGCGCGATCATGGCAGTACCGGCACACGACACCAGAGACTGGGATTTCGCCAGGAAGTTCGGGCTTCCCATTATAGAAGTGGTAGCCGGCGGCGATGTGCAGAATGAAGCGTACACCGATGTTGCCACCGGAAAGCTCTGCAATTCGGACTTCCTGAACGGGATGGAAGTAAAGGACGCCAAGGCAGCCATAACGGACTGGCTCGAGGAGAAGGGGATCGGCCACAGGAAAGTCAACTTCAAGCTCCGCGACTGGGTATTTTCCCGTCAGCGCTACTGGGGTGAGCCGATACCGATCGTGAAATGCCCATGCTGCGGATATGTTCCGCTTGACGAGAGCGAGCTTCCGTTGAAGCTGCCGGAGGTGGAGAGCTATATGCCGACGGACACGGGCGAGTCACCGCTTGCGGCGATGCGCGACTGGGTCGAGACGACCTGTCCGAAGTGCGGCGGCAGGGCGGAGCGCGAGACGGACACCATGCCGCAGTGGGCAGGTTCCTCGTGGTATTTCCTGCGCTATATCGATCCCGACAATGACGAGGAGTTCGCATCAAAGGAAGCGCTCGAGTACTGGATGCCGGTGGACTGGTACAATGGCGGCATGGAGCACACGACACTCCATCTGCTCTACTCGAGATTCTGGCACAAGTTCCTCTATGACCAGCATCTGGTTCCGTGTATCGAGCCCTATAAGAGGCGCACGTCGCACGGCATGATCCTCGGTGAGAACGGCGAGAAGATGTCCAAGTCAAGGGGAAATGTGGTCAATCCTGACGATGTGGTTGATGAGTTCGGCGCGGATACGCTCAGAGCTTACGAGATGTTTATCGGGGCGTTTGACCTGAGCGCCGCGTGGAGCATGGAGGGTGTGAAGGGCTGCAGGCGTTTTCTCGACCGCGTCTGGAAACTGCAGGATATGCTGATTGACGGCGAAGGCTACCGCCAGGAGCTGGAGACAAAGATACACCAGACAATCAAGAAGGTTTCGGGCGATTTTGAGGGCTTGAAATTCAATACCGCGATCGCGGCGATGATGTCGCTTGTCAATGATTTCTACAAGGCAAACAGCATCACAAAGGGCGAGTACGCGACGCTGATCCTGCTGCTCAACCCGGTAGCGCCGCATATGACGGAGGAGCTTTGGGAGATGCACTTCGGACAGGGCAGGGTCTACCAGCAGAGATGGCCGGAGTATGACGAGGCAAAGACTGTGGAGTCCACAGTGGAGATCGCCGTGCAGATCAACGGCAAAGTGAAGGCGACGCTGATGGTCGGACTCGACGAGGACGAGGCTTCCGTGAAGGAAAAGGCACATGCGATTCCTGTGATCGGAGAGCTCACAACAGGAAAGAACATCGTAAAGGAGATCTATGTGAAGGGCAGGATCCTGAATATTGTGGCAAAATAATACACAGGCCGGGCGCAGACACTGTGCCCGGCAACGGCAGGAGGCAAAATGGTCAATGATATTTTGACGCCGATGAACCACAGGGAGATCGAATACAACGCAAAAAAACTGTCAGGGTGTGATATCCCCGACAGTTTCGCGTGCGACAGATCCCTGCTGGAATGGCTGGAAGAGACGGGAAAGCGTGTGTTTGACGAGGATCTGGTGATGGACTACGGCACAGATTGTCTGAGGCTCTACCTGCTGTTTGAAAAAACGCCCAGGGAGAAGGATGCCCCGTACTATGACAGCTGGAACGAGGGGGCGCTGGAGGGGATCTACAAATTCCTCTGCAGATACAGGAAGATGGTGCTGGCTGCGGACGAGTGGAACAGACGCGGGCGCTACAGCCCCGGTGACGGCATGCTCCTCGCGGCGGGGATCGGCAGGATGGACAGGGCGCTGGAGGACACGGCGGCAAAGATCAGGAAGTGTATCAGCCGGGGAAACACCATGTCAAACAGACACAATATGGTATCGGCTATGATGGGGCTTTTGAATGTATATCAAAAAGAACTGAGAATAGGAGAGATCGTGACTTCGCTCCACGCTGATGCCGTCGCTGCGGCTGTCCCGCATGGCGCGCCATCCGGCAAGACGGATAGCGGGCAGGATGACAGGTGCAGCCCCGACGTGACAAGACTGTGCCGGGACTTCATCATTCTGATGGCGCCGTACGCACCGAATCTGTCGGGCGTACTGTGGGCAGGTAACAGTTCAGCCTTCGGCCTCCTGTTACAATCATCAAGCTATGCAAAAACCGCTTCGCGGTTGGCTTGATGCATCTAGACAGAAATTAGAGTTGTGGACTGCACAGCCGTCGGATGTGCAGGATCGCTTGAAAAATTTTCAGCCGGATGATATAATGGACGTCAGGTGAGGGAGAACATCTAAAATGTAAGAAAATGAAGTAAAAAGGGGACAAAAGTATGGCTGGTTTATGGAAAGAAGAGTACAAGGTAGGGATTGACAAGATTGACGAGCAGCATCGTCAACTGTTTGACAAGATTGAACAGCTGCTGGAGATTGCCAAGAGCAGTGACAGAAACAGCAATAAGCAAAAGTGTATGGAGATCATCGATTTCCTGGTGGATTATACGGTCTTTCACTTTGATACCGAGGAGGCGCTGCAGCGGGAAAAGAAGTATGTGAGCTATGCGCAGCATATCAGGATCCATATGGACTTCAAAAATACGGTTCAGGTGTATAAGGAGATGCTGAGCAGGGATTTTACGGCAAAGACCTTGAAGAGCTTTATCGGAACGATGCTTGCGTGGCTGGTCAACCATGTCTGTGTCTGCGACCGGAAGATCGTAAAGAACATACCGCTGCAGAATATGGAGTCCTTTGCGGACACGGAGAGCTTTATCGGGAACGTGGCGCACAAGCTGCTCACGGAAATGTACGATATCCCGATATTGGAGGTAAAGAACTGTATTTACAAGGGGAATGTGGACGGGGCAGTCATTGTGCGCACGATCGCGGTGGGGACGAATAAACATTTGTTCCTGTACGGGATGTCTGAGGAACTTGCCAGGATCCTGTACAATAAGATCAGCGGGATGGCGCTGCCGCACCTGGATTTCCTTGACGAGATCGAGCGGTCTGCGCTCACGGAGATCGGAAATATCATCACGACATACGCCATGGGTGCGATCGAGGAGAGCGGGACCGGCGGGATCCGGTTCAATAGTGACCTGTATGTCCATGAGTACAATGAGACGGACTACAATATCATCAACAGCGTCATTCTCGAGATCACGACAGACTGCGGAAAAATGGAGATTTTGTACACGCGGTTGAAGTAGGCAGTGGGCTATTCTAAAGTTACAGTTCACTCGTCAATAAAAGTAGTGAAAAGCGTGCGCCAAAATGCTTGCACTTTAGCATTTTGTGTGCAATTGGGTTGCTGTTTACGCCTTCATTACATAAAATTGTGTCAGAATTAGTTGGGGCGTGAACAGTAACATTCTAAATATTTGTATCACAAAAACTTTGATTTTGGACTTGACATTTTCAGCCGAATAACATATCATTAGTTTCAACAAAACGATATATATGCAAAAATGCGATGATGGTGTGAGGAACCGTTCAGAAATTACCTGTTCCAAGGATGCATACAGACATTTACGGGGGTCTGGCGGCAGTTCCGAAGTAGCGTCATATTTTCTGTCAGAGATTGGAGGTCATCGGCTGAAAGCCTCCTCAGTTCAGATATGATGTCAAATTTCCCGCCGGAGCAGCTTTTTTGAAGTGCTGTCAGTCAGCATTGTAGGAGAAGCCGGAGTGACACGTTACGTCTCTTGAGTGTCTATGATATGCGGCAGACGGGTAGGACTGTGCTGTCTGTATATTGTGGGAACATGGGTGGTACCGCGGTTTTTCGTCCCTTGTAGAGAGATATTTTCTACAGGGGATTTTTTATGCACACGGGCGTCCAGAGGCAAATAGTCAGCAAAAGCTGACGGACGCCCGGCGCACGATTAGGAAAAGAGTTTCCTAATCGATGTTATACACGGGCGTCCAGAGGAAAAATGTCAGCAGAAGCTGACGGACGCTGATTCATTTTTATTGAAAGGGTAAAGGAGATTGGTGATGAAAGAGAAGTTAGAACAGATCAAGGCAGAGGCGATCCGGCAGATCAACGAGAGTGAAGCGCTGGACAGGTTAAATGACGTCCGTGTCAATTTTCTGGGAAAAAAGGGCGAGCTCACCGCTGTGCTGAAGGGGATGAAGGAAGTGGCACCCGAGGACAGACCTAAGATCGGGCAGCTTGTGAACGACGCGCGCGAGGAGATCGAGCGGGTGCTTGACGAGGCGAGGACAAGCATGGAGCGGAAGCTCCGCGAGGCGAAGATGAAGGCGGAGGTGATCGACGTGACGCTTCCCGCGCAGAGAAACAAAGTGGGGCACCGCCATCCGAACACGATCGCCCTGGAGGAAGTGGAGCGTATTTTTATCGGTATGGGCTACGAGGTCGTGGAGGGGCCGGAAGTAGAAAAAGATTATTACAATTTTGAGGCATTGAACATACCTGCAGACCACCCGGCAAAGGATGAGCAGGACACCTTCTACATCAACTCTGACATCCTGCTCAGGACGCAGACCTCCGGCGTGCAGGTCCACGAGATGGAGAGAGGAAAGCTTCCGATCAGGATGATCGCTCCGGGGCGCGTATTCCGCGCAGACGAGGTGGACGCGACGCACTCGCCCTCCTTCCACCAGATCGAGGGGCTTGTGATCGACAAGAACATCACCTTTGCCGACTTGAAGGGCACGCTCGCGGAATTCGCGAAGGAGCTTTTTGGCGGTGACACGAAGGTCAAGTTCAGACCGCATCATTTTCCGTTCACAGAGCCCTCTGCCGAGATGGATGTGTCATGCTTCAAGTGCGGCGGGAGCGGCTGTGGTTTCTGTAAAGGTGAGGGCTGGATCGAGATCCTCGGCTGCGGCATGGTCCACCCGAAAGTATTGAGGATGTGCAATATCGATCCGGAGGAGTACACCGGTTTTGCGTTCGGTGTCGGTCTTGAGCGCATCGCGCTCTTGAAGTATGAGATCGATGACCTGCGCCTTTTGTATGAGAATGATATCAGATTTTTGAAGCAGTTTTAAATGGGGATCGGATATCCGGAGGTGCGGATCCGGGGATTTTGATCGAAGATATGGATATGTGAAAATAGATGAGATTATGACACGCGTGTCATAGATTGGAGGATGAAATGAATACACCATTATCGTGGATAAAAGCATATGTTCCCGAACTTGAATGCGAGGACAGAGAGTACTGTGATGCCATGACGCTGTCAGGGACGAAGGTAGAAGGATTTGAGCGGCTTGACAAAAACCTCGAGAAGATCGTCGTGGGACACATCGAGAAGATCGAGCGCCACCCTGACGCGGATAAGCTGATCATCTGCCAGGTCAATGTAGGGACAGAGACGGTGCAGATCGTCACTGGCGCGCAGAATCTGAAGGAGGGCGATTCTGTGCCGACGGTTCTAGACGGCGGAAAGGTTGCAGGCGGTCATGATGGCGGGCCGCTTCCGAAAGACGGGATCAGGATCAAAGCGGGCAAACTGCGGGGGATCGAATCCCGCGGCATGATGTGCGCGATCGAGGAGCTCGGCTCCAGCCGCGACATGTATCCGGAGGCGCCGGAGGACGGTGTCTATGTATTTCAGAAGGCGGTGACACCGGGGGAGGACGCAGTTGGGGCGCTCGGGCTGCACGACACCGTGGTGGAGTATGAAGTGACTTCGAACCGTGTGGACTGCTACAGCATTTTAGGGATCGCGAGGGAGGCGGCAGCCACTTTCAGAAAGCCCTTTGTTCCGCCCGCCGTGGAGGTGAGAGGAAACGGCGAGGACGTGAACGACTATATCTCAGTTGAGATAAAGGACAGGGATCTCTGCTCGCGTTTCTGCGCGAGAGTGTGCAAAAATATCAAGATTGCGCCGTCGCCCGAGTGGATGCAGAGAAGGCTCGCGGCATGCGGGATCCGCCCGATCAACAACCTGGTCGACATCACAAACTATGTCATGATGGAGTACGGTCAGCCGATGCACGCGTATGATCTGAACAATGTATCGGGAAACAAGATCATCGTAAGGCGCGCGAAAGACGGCGATGTGTTCCAGACACTTGACGGACAGGAGCGGAAACTCGACTCGGAGATGCTGATGATCTGTGATGCCGAGAAGGAGATCGGGCTTGCGGGCATCATGGGCGGCGAGAATTCAAAGATCACCGACGATGTGCAGACGGTACTGTTTGAGGCGGCTACGTTTAACGGGGCAAATATCAGAAAGTCTTCCAAGAGAGTGGGACTCAGGACAGACGCGTCCGGCATCTTTGAGAAAGGTCTGGATCCGAGAAATGCGGAGGCTGCGATCAACAGGGCGTGCCAGCTGATCGAGGAGCTTGGCTGCGGTGAGGTTGTCGGCGGGATCGTCGATGTCAGGGAGCCGTTTCAGGAATTAAAGCAGATCCGGTTTGAGCCGGAGCGGATCAACAGATTCCTCGGCACCAGGATCGCGGAGGAGGAGATGCTCCAGATCTTAGGAAGGCTTGAACTTGCATACGATGAGAGCACCGGTATGATCACGGCACCCTCATTTCGACAGGATATCGAGTGCTTTGCGGACATCGCGGAGGAGGTTGCGAGATTTTACGGGTACGACAAGATCCCGACAACGCTTCCGACCGGCGAGGCGACGACCGGCAAGCTGTCATTCAAGCTGCGAGTCGAGGAGAAGGCGAGGGATATTGCTGAGTATTGCGGGTTCTCACAGGGGATGTGCTATTCGTTCGAGAGCCCCAAAGTGTTTGACAAACTGCTGATCCCGGCGGACAGCCCGCTCAGGCAGACAGTGACGATCGCCAATCCGCTCGGAGAGGATTTCTCCGTCATGAGAACGATCTCGCTCAACGGTATACTGACATCACTGGCGTCGAACTACAATCGCAGGAACAAGAATGTCCGTCTCTACGAGCTGGGAAATATCTATATTCCCGGGAGCCTGCCGGTAGTCGACTATCCTGACGAGCGGATGCAGTTCACGCTCGGCATGTACGGGGAGGGTGACTTCTTTACCATGAAGGGCGTTGTCGAGGAGTTCCTCGAGAGCATCGGCATGAAAAAGAAGATATCGTACGATCCCAAGGCAGAAAAAACGTTTCTGCATCCGGGGCGCCAGGCGCTGATTGGGTATGGGGACAAGGTGATTGGCTATCTGGGCGAGATTCATCCGGAGGTTGCGGACAACTATGATATTGATGCGAAAGTGTATGTCGCCGTGCTGGATATGCCGGAGATCCTTCCGTTCGCATCCTTTGACAGAAAATATGAGGGGATTGCGAAGTACCCTGCGGTGACGCGCGATATCAGCATGGTCGTGCCAAAGAGTGTTCTCGTGGGTGATATCGAGAATGTGATCGAGCAGCGCGGCGGAAAAATATTGGAGGAGTACCAGCTGTTTGATATCTATGAGGGAAGCCAGATCAAGTCCGGCTACAAGTCGGTCGCCTATTCGATCACTTTCCGCGCCAAGGACAGGACACTCGAGGAGAGCGATGTGTCGGGGACCATGAAGAAGATCCTGAATGGTCTGGAGGATCTTGGCATCGAGCTGAGGGCATAGAGAGTGTGATATATGAGAGAATTGCTGAAGAAGGATTTTTATTTTGATCTGCCGCCGGAACTGATCGCCCAGGATCCGCTCGAGGACAGATCGGGTTCGAGGCTCCTGGTGCTCGACAAGGAGACAGGAGAGATCGAACACAGGGTGTTTACCGATATCGTGGAGTATCTCCGGGAGGGGGACTGCCTGGTGCTGAACAACACAAAGGTTATCCCCGCAAGGCTGATGGGCGAGAAGGCAGGGACGGGGGCAGCGATCGAGGTGCTCCTGCTCAAGCGCCGCGAGAACGATGTGTGGGAGGCGCTCGTGAAACCCGGGAAAAAAGCCCGTGAGGGCGCTGTCATAAGCTTTGGCGGAGGACTGCTCACCGGGGAAGTCATCGATGTGGTCGAGGAGGGCAACAGGCTCATACAGTTCCGGTATGAAGGGATCTTTGAGGAGGTTCTTGACAGGCTCGGCGAGATGCCGCTGCCGCCATATATCACGCACAAGCTTGCGGACAGGGATCGCTATCAGACGGTCTATGCAAAATATGAAGGCTCGGCGGCGGCGCCGACAGCCGGGCTCCATTTCACGAGGGAACTGTTAGAGCAGATCCGGGAAAAGGGGGTGAAGACCGCCTATGTCACGCTGCATGTCGGACTTGGAACGTTCCGCCCTGTCAAGGAGGAAAATCTCCTCGACCACCATATGCACTCCGAGTTTTATCAGGTGACGAGGGAGGCGGCAGATCTCATAAACAGCACAAAGCAGGCGGGCGGCAGGGTGATCTGTGTGGGGACGACGAGCTGCCGCACCATAGAGAGCGCTGCCGGTGCGGACGGGAGCGTTGCCGCCGGGAGCGGTGATACGGAGATCTTTATATATCCGGGGTATCGTTTCAAGGTGCTCGACAATCTGATCACGAACTTCCATCTGCCGGAGTCCACGCTCATCATGCTCGTGTCGGCGCTTGCGGGGCGTGAGCATGTGCTGAACGCATACCGGACGGCAGTGCAGGAGCGGTACAGGTTCTTCTCTTTCGGGGATGCATGTCTCATCAAGTGATATTCTGTGTTGACTTTTACGGTGTAATTTGTTATTTTTGTATTATGAATGAATGGATATAAAACCGAAACCAGGCTGCTGGTCTGCAGGATATGCTGACAATGACATGGTTCCGACAATGCAAATCAGATGAAGTGGAAGTGTTTCCAACGCAGGCGGCGTTGATTATCATATTGCAAAGGAGTATGGTTGATATGGAAGAGAGAAGAAGGAGCAAGAGGACTGACCTGCATTCAAGGCTTTTGGTGAAGAGGATCGATACAAGCGGACAGGAAGAGATCGGGGTGGATGTCAAGAATGTTTCCAAGACAGGGATAGGCTTTTACTGTAATGAGATCCTGGATATGGGGGCAGTGTACGAGACGTATCTGACGATCTGGACCAAGGAAGTGATCCATGCGTTCATAGAGATCGTCCGCATCGAGAAGGTTGAGGACACATATGAGTTCGGCGGGCTTTTTATCGGAATGCCTGAGATCGACCTGCAGAGGATCGATGTGTACAATGCAGTCAACGACGCGGAAAATTATAATGACAAATAATATCATTGACAAAAGAGCACTTTGGGTGCTCTTTTGTTGTGGATAAAAATATTATTCTACAGTGATGAGCTCGTATTCGCGCGAGCCAAATCCCAAAGCTGCGGCAGCCTCGATCGTGTGGACGCCGTTTTTGGACTCGATGCGCTCGAGCAGGTGGTCTCTGCCGGGATCGTCGGACGCGTAGACGAGATCGAGACATGCCTGGTCGATCGCGATCGGATCCAGGGAAGCCAGGATACCGATATCAGCCATGCAGGGATCCTCCGCCACGGCACAGCAGTCACAGTCCACAGACATATTCTTCATGACGTTGATGTAGACGATATTTCCCTTGAGATAGTCCACGACACTCGATGCGGCGTCCGCCATGGATTCGAGGAACGAATCGTGGTCTGAACCCCAGAAATTGGTCGTGTCGCCCACGCCGTGGATATAGGCTTTCCCCATGGAGGAGGCGATCCCTATGGAGAGCTGCTTGATCGCCCCGCCGTAGCCGCCCATGGGATGCCCCTTAAAGTGTGAGAGCACCAGCATGGAGTCGTAGTCGGCAAGCGATTTCCCGACAAAGTTCTTCTTGATCTTCCTGCCGTCCGGGATCGCAAGCTCCAGATCAGGACCTTCGGCATCCAGGAGTTCTACGTGAAAATATTTGCTCCAGCCGTGCTCATGGATCGTCTTCATATGCCGGTCTGTCGTGTTGCGGCTGCCCTCATAGGCGGTGTTGCATTCTACGACAGTGCCGCCGACATGGTCGATCACAGGTTTCCAGAAGTCCGGCTTTAGGAAGTTCTGGTTGCCTACCTCGCCGGAGTGGATCTTCACAGCGACCTTTCCGCCGAGTGTTCTGCCTGTCATCCGGTACAGCTCAAGTACTTTTTCGGGTGTGATAGTCCTGGAAAAATAAACGTTTGATTTCATGAAAGACCTCCTCATTCTGTTGTTATCATTTATTGTATATCATAAGAGAATTTTTTGCAAACGGCATCCGCATTTGCGGCGTACACAGCGATATAATTGCCTGTGAAACAGCCGCCGACCTCCGTGGTGAGATACTGTGCCTCGCCGGATCCGATCGTTACGGGCGCCTCCTGGCCGTCACCGCAGTAAGCAAATGTGTAGGATTCCCGCGTGCCCGTAAGCTGCAGTACGACGGCGCTGCTGTCGTACGCGATGACGCTCTCTACAGCGCGCAGGCTTCCGATCTGGCGCCGGACGATCAGGCAGCGCTTCTGATCGACTACAGTCATGGCGATCTCGTAGTGATGCCGGTTGTTCATGTAGATCGCAAGACCCGCCTCTCCGTTCTCGGGAATGGTTTCCATGGAGAGTGTCAGCCGTGCTGTGAAGTCAAAATGCTCCTGGCGCCGGCAGATGAGCGATTTGACGTCGCTGCTGGACAGCCCGTTTTCATTTCCGTGCAGGATCAGCCCGTTTTCCGTAAATTCGTACAAGGTGTGATCCGGGTTGTAGATCGTGTTCCATGACAGGTGCATGGCGGCGGTGTCGAAGGTGTCGGTGAAACTGCTGCCGGGAAGATAGCGGCTGCGCTCAAAAGGTGCGCTGCATGCGGACTCTGCGCAGGGGAGCAGCGAAGTCTCGATCTCTGCGTCGACGTGACCGTCGCCGTTCATGCCCATGACTGGCCAGCCCTGCTCCCACGTGACGGGGACGAGCATGGTCTCACGCCCCAGATTGTGCCGGAACGGATAGCCCAGCGGACGGATGCCAAGACATACAGACCACCAGTTCCCGTTCTGATCCTCGACCAGATCGGCATGTCCCACGGCTTTGATCGGCAGATCGGTGCTACGGTTGGTGAGGATCGGATTGTGGGGGCACGCTTCATAAGGACCATAGACAGAATTGCTCCTCGCGATCGTGACCATGTGGCAGTATTCGGTGCCGCCCTCCGCCATCATGAGATAGTACATGCCGTTGATCTTGTAGAGGTGGGGACCCTCGGGGTTGTTGCCGCCGGAGCCGTTCCACGCATAGACCTGTTCGCCGACATGATCACAGCGGATCTGTATCCGGCCTTCAACAGTCGCTTGGGACAGTGTCAGCTCCGCGATGAAGACGCCTGTGTCGGTGCCGCTGTAGTAGACCTTTCCATTGTCGTCAAAAAAGAGAGAGGGATCGATCCCGCCAAAGGGCAGCATGACCGGGTCTGACCAGTCGCCGTACGGATCCGTGGTGTAGACGAAGAAGTTGCCGCCCTCCGGACCGCCCACATTTGTGACGACACAGTAGTAGACGCCCTTGTGATAGCGGATCGTGGGGGCATAGATCCCCAGACTGTTTGGCGCCTCCTTTGTCAGGGTGAACTGGCTGTCCCTGCTGAGGATATGGTTGATCTGTTCCCAGTGGACAAGATCCGTGCTGTGAAACAGTGGCAGCCCCGGAAAATATTCGAAACTGCTCGTCACCAGGTAGAAGTCGCCGCCAACCCGGCAGATGCTCGGATCAGGGTGGAAACCGGAAAGAATAGGGTTTGTGTACTTCATGATATGATCACTCCTTTGTGGTTGATATTTTGTGGTTGAAATAAGGAACTGTTCAGAAATTACTCATGATAATTACTTGTCTAAATGTCCATCTGCGGCATCAGAAAATCTTGACATTAGGGCATTGCCCTTTATGCCTTTGCCTCCTATGCCTGCGATTTTCTTCTTTGCAGCCGAACATTTATTCGGAGTTTTTGTCACAAGTAATTTCTGAACAGTTCCTAAGATATATCATCAGTATAAAACGAAACGGACAAAAAAGATACCATTATATTTGTATAAAATCAAATGATTATCTCAAAAATCCCCAGTTTACGGGCATTTCCGCAAGACAGCAGCTTGAATTTACTACCCATTTACTACTTACGGATTGAGCCTTGATATGCTTTGAAGCTCTTGCGGATAGACCAAACAGGCAGCGCACACCAGTATTGACCTACCATAGATTGAAAAATTTCATACAGCACCGTACAAGCGGCGTTTCCCATTCCCTACACAGGGAGAACAGGAACGCCGCTTTTTTCATGCCCTTTGTTACGCAGTAGGGGCAGAAAAAGCCTTGCTACAAGCGGTTT
>ERZ808051.350-NODE-350-length-54352-cov-10.867176_pt1 | contig 54352 bp, 45 predicted proteins | sample MGYA00380199_ERZ808051 | MGnify/ENA primary metagenome ERZ808051 (study PRJEB31490, sample SAMN06133391) | mouse gut metagenome | isolation source: J11 | host: mice | place: China: Chengdu | collected 2015-05 ... | reverse complement strand
AGGGGCATAGTTCAAAGGTAGAACAGTGGTCTCCAAAACCATCGATGTGGGTTCGATTCCTACTGCCCCTGTTATGATTCGTGAGCCGTTGCTCACTTTTTTTATTTCACAGGAAAATATTATCTGCGCAATCAGATATTTCGCATTAATGCTCTATGATGAAAGGATCCACACTATGAAAAAACTGACTACATTATTGACAGTCACTCTTCTGATGATTGGAATATTAAGCGGATGCGGTGAAAGTACTCCGCTTCTTACGGCGACTGATTACGAGCTGGATCTGGCATCCGACAAGACGGCCCGCGGCATTGCTCCCGGCGATAATGCGGAAGCTTTCCTCTCTGCCTACGGCGAATACAGGATCTTTACGTCCATAGACGGCGGAGATTATGAGGTGCTCGACGCGTCAGAGATTCCTTTTGATTCCGCTGTCTCTACACTGCTGCCCACCTTTTTCATCGATGGGCTTCCAATCGATCCCGATACTTTCTGCGAAGAAAACGAGGTGTCAAAAACCGACCTCCTCGCTTACTTAACTTCCGATCAATACCTTAGTTCCCATACCGTAGTATATTTCTATCTGCTTTTCACATGGGAAAACGGCGTCATCACGGATATCCGTTCCGAATACATGGATTACAATGAGGACGCCGCTTTCTACAAATCGGCCTGAATTATCCCGCAAACTGGCTGTTATACAGTGTTGCGTAGAATCCGTTTCCGGCAAGCAGTGTCTCATGATTTCCCTGCTCAATAATATTTCCGTCTTTCATGACCAGAATCACATCCGCCTCGCGAATGGTGGAAAGCCTGTGGGCCACAATAAAGCTGGTACGGCCTTTCATCATTGTTGCGAAAGCCTGCTGAATCCTGATCTCCGTTCTCGTATCGATGGAGGAAGTCGCCTCGTCTAAGATCAACATCGGCGGCAGACAGAGCATGACTCTCGTTATGCACAGAAGCTGTTTCTGCCCCTGTGACAGATTGCCCCCATCCTCTCCGATCACAGTATCATACCCCTGCGGAAGACGCTTAATAAAGCTATGCGCATGAGATGCCTTGGCTGCGGCGATGATCTCCTCCTGTGTCGCTTCCGGCTTTCCCATGATAATATTATCTCTGATGGTACCCGACTTCAGCCATGTTTCCTGCAGTACCATACCATAATTATCACGCAGACTGCTTCTGGTCACATCACGGATATCCGCATCATCCACACATATTTTGCCGCTCTGTACATCATAGAAACGCATGAGCAGATTGATGACTGTCGTCTTACCGCATCCCGTAGGCCCTACGATCGCCACACGCTGTCCGGAACGTACCGACAGATTAAAATCCGTGATCAGCTTTCTGTCCGGCACATAAGAGAAATCCACATGCTCTAAGTCAACTCTGCCCTCCACCTTACCAAGTACACGGGCATCTTCCCGATCCGGAATCTGCGGCTCCTCCTCGATCAACTCGAAGATACGTGCCGCACAGGCAAGCGCATTCTGCAGCTCCGTAACCACTCCCGATATTTCGTTGAAAGGTTTTGTGTACTGATTGGCATAGGTCAAAAAGCATGACAGCTGTCCCACGCTGATGCCGCCCCGTATCGCATACACGGCTCCCGTCACCGCCACCCCGGCGTAGACCAGATTATTGACAAAACGCGTGGAAGGATTTGTGATGGAAGAATAGAAGATCGCTTTCAGCGAACATTTGCCCAGCCTCTCGTTAATTTCATCAAACTCTTCCAGCGCCTCATCCTCATGGGAAAATGCCTGCACTACTTTCTGATTACCGATCATTTCCTCGATCAGCGCCGTCTGCTCCCCTCTCGTCTCGGACTGTACATGGAACATCGTATACGTCTTCCTGGCGATAAAAGCCGCCACCAGAAAAGATAAAGGTGTGATCAACACCACGACTCCCGTAATACTCACATTAACGCTGAGCATGAATCCCAGCGTACCCAAAATCGTGATCAAACCCGTAAAAAACTGTGTAAATCCCATCAAAAGGCCGTCTGCAAACTGATCTACATCAGCGATCACACGGCTCACCACTTCCCCGTAGGAATGCCCGTCAATATATTTAAGCGGCAGGATCTCTATCTTACGAAAAGCTTCATTTCGAATGTCCTGCACAATGCGGTACGTCATTTTGTTGTTGCACACGTTCATGATCCACTGGGCTGCTGCCGTAACGGCAATGACTACCGCCATCTTCTTCAGGATCCGGAATACGCCTGCGAAGTTCACAAGATCTTTACTGATGATCATATCGATCACCTGTCCTGTCAGAATCGGTAGATAAAGCGTGAACGTCACGGTAAGCGCCGCCATTACAATGGACAATACGAGATATATCCAATACTTCCTGATATAACGCAGTACTTTTCCTATCGTTTCTTTCTGTCCGCTTCGCGTCTTATGCCCCGCCATGCTTACACCTCCCCTGTCTTCGGATACTGCGAATAATATATTTCCTGATACACACTGCAGCGCGCAAGAAGCTGCTCATGGGTGCCGATATCTGCCACCTCGCCGTCATCCAACACCACGATCTGATCTACATGACGGATGGATGAAGTTCTCTGAGATACGATAAATACCGTCATATCTCCCTCCATCCCCCGGATAGCCTGACGAAGCGCCGCATCCGTCGCATAATCAAGGGCCGATGCGCTGTCGTCCATGATCAGGATCTGCGGCCGTCCCACCAGTGCTCTTGCGATCGTCAGTCGCTGCCTCTGTCCGCCGGACAGATTCCTGCCGGCCTGTGCCACAGGACTGTCCAGTTTATTCTCTTTCTGTTCCACAAACTCTCTCGCCTGCGCTGTCTCCACAGCCTGCCACAACTCTTCCTCCGTGGCATCACCCTTGCCCCACAGCAGGTTCTCCCTGATCGTTCCCTGGAAAAGAACGGCTTTCTGGGGAACGATTCCCACTTTATGGCGCAGCTCTTCCATGGAATATTCACGCACATCCCGTCCGTCGACTCTGACATGCCCTCCTGTGGCATCATAGAATCTGGGGATCATATTTACGAGAGAAGATTTACCTGATCCCGTACCGCCGATGATACCCACTGTCTGCCCTTTGTACACCTTAAAATTAACATCTGAAAGCGATTCTGCTCCGGCGCCCGCATAGGTTAAATGTACATGGTCGAAATCCACCATACAGGCTGCCTTATTCTGTGCCTGTTCCGTCTGGGACATTGCCTGCTCCCATTCCATACTGGAATGAATCTCAAACACGCTCTGAATCCTGTTGGCGCAGGCAAGCGCTTTCGTGATCGTAATGATCAGATTCGCCAGCTTCACAAGCTCGATCAGGATCTGGGACATATAGTTGACAAGCGCCACAACCTGTCCCTGTGTGATCGTTCCCTGATCCACACGCACTGCTCCGGTATAGAGCAGAATAATAGTCGCCGCATTAATAATGATATATGTGACCGGATTAGTTAATGCGGACAGTTTGCCCACAAAAAGCTGCATATCCGCCAGCAGTCTGTTCTTTTCCTCGAAAGCCTCCGTCTCTTCCTGCTCTTTATTAAATGCGCGGATGACACGGACACCGGTAAGGTTCTCTCTTGTCGCGCTCAGCACACTGTCAAGGCCGGACTGCACTTTCTTGTACATGGGCATTGTCAGCATCATGATCCCGAAAACAACCACTGAGAGAAGCGGAATCGTCACCACGAAGATAAACGCCGCCTTAACATCAATGGTAAAAGCCATGATCATAGCGCCAAAGACTATGAACGGGGACCGCAGAAACAGCCGCAGCACCATATTAACCCCGTTCTGCGCCTGATTGACATCTGACGTCATACGGGTGATCATTGTAGAAGTTCCAAGTGTATCGATCTCCGTATAGGAAAGTCCCTGAATATGGGCAAAAAGCGCATGCTTGAGCTTAGTGGAAAACCCTACCGCCGCCTTGGCCGCGTAATACTGCGCCGTGATGGAACAGATCAGCCCGATCACACCGAGTGCGATGAGCAGGACACCCATCTTAAGCACATAGGAAATGTCGCCGCCCCCGATTCCCTGGTCTATGATCGCTGCCATAACAAGCGGCACGAACAACTCGAAAGTCGCCTCCAGCATTTTAAACAGCGGCGCCAAAACCGTTTCTTTTCTGTAATCTTTCAGATAAACCAATAATTTCTTCATAATGATCCCCCCTGCAGAGCATCTGTCCGTGATCATCCATGCCGCGTTCTCCCATATCTGATTCGGATTCCCGCTCTTATCAAGTCTTTCTGACTCTGAAACAGCAGCCAAGGTTTGCACCCTAACTGCTGTCTTATCTTATACTATGCTCCGTTACAGCCGGCGCACCGCCCTACGATGATCTCTTTCGTATCCGGTGGCCGTCTGTCGGTAACCACTTCCGTGCTTACTGATACTCATCAGTTCTTTCTTCAATCTCCTCGCTGATTGCTCTCACTTGTTTAGAAGGGTTATAATCTGTCTCCGGGTACAAGATTCCATGCAGTTCTATGACATTCTCCTCCAAGTCTTCCGGAATCACACAGCTTCCCCGGCTGCCCACATTAGCGCCTCTTCTATTGTCCTCAAAGGGAAAACCCTCACTGGTGACGACATCATAACCAGCCACGCTGCCCAGTACTCCCACGATCTCATTCACATTAAGGGAAGTCTCGACCTGCGGCAAAATAGCGGTCACCATATCGGTAAGCTCACTGACTGAAGCTTTTTTGGCTTTCTCCATCATTGCGGTCAGCACGTCTCTTTGCCGCTCGGCGCGCCTGAAATCATCTCCCTTGGTATAGCGGATCCTGCAATACGCAGTAGCCTGCATGCCGTTGAGCAGCTGCACCCCGCTCTCTTTGATCGGAATATAATCTACCCCCAGCTCTTCAGCCATGCAAAGCTGGTAATTATTTAAGTGGGATATCTCCGCTTTGGTGACTTCCATCTCCACGCCGCCCAGCGCATCCACCGAATCGATCAGCCCTCCGAATCCCACTGTCACATAATCGGTAATGTCAAGATCCAGATTCGTATTCAACATGCTGATCGCCTGTTCCGGTCCGCCCTGCGCATAGGCCGCATTGCATTTATTATAAGAATCATTGCCAAGATTTAAGTATGTATCCCGGAATACGGACACTAATTTAATCTCCTGTGTATCCTGATTGATACATGCAATGATGATAGTATCGCTTCTCGTCCCTCTGCCAAGTTCGCCGTCTCTGGCATCCACGCCGAACAGTGCGATGTTTCGATAGCCCTTGAGCTCCTCGCTCTTTTCACTCTGCAAAGTCTCTACAACTTCCTCATTGATCACGATTCGCTTCTCGTCGATATCCTTACGCTCCACCTCATCGGTTGTCGTAACGACCACATACATAACGGCGATCGCAACCATCAATACACAAACTTCCACAGCGATCAGCAGGATATTCTTAACACTTCTTTTTTTGCCGCTATCCCCATCTGGCTGTTCATTATCTGACGGATCCGCATTCTCCAACTGCTCCTGCGAATCCTGTATCTGCTTGTCCATAAGTGACTCCTTTGTCCGGGTTCCCACTGATTCATGTCATCCTGCCATCAGAACCCCATATTGTGGCACTATAATCTCTAATTTTTCAATTTATACTACCACAAAACTCTTACTTTGGGTATATAAAAAGCACAAAATATTAAATTTGTTTAAAATCTTGTTACAATTTCGTCACATTTATCAAATTAGGTCAATTGCATCCTGCACGGTCCGCACCCCGATCACTTTGATCCCTTTCGTCTCCCTGACCTGACCGCGGCTTACTTCCGGTAGAATGCATGTCGTAAATCCAAGCTTAACGGCTTCCGCCACCCTCTGCTGCGCCATCGATACTCCCCGCACTTCTCCGCTGAGTCCGATTTCTCCAAATGCGATCGTTCTGTCGTCAATCACACGGTTTTTGAAACTGGACACGATCGCCATCGCTATGCCCAGATCTATAGCCGGCTCCGAAATCTTCATGCCGCCTGCCAGATTGACATAGGCATCACAGTCTGACATCTGTACTCCGAGCCGTTTCTCCAAAACTGCCATAAGCAGATTCACCCTGTTGAAGTCAGTACCAATCGCCTGCCTTCTCGGAATACCGAAACTGCTGTGGCACACAAGCGCCTGAATCTCCAGAAGAATGGGACGCGTCCCCTCCATGGAACAGGACACGATGGAGCCGCTTGCACCCTCAGGTTTGCCGCTCAACATGTATTCCGAGGGATTCGTGACTTCTACCAGTCCCTCCTCCTTCATCTCGAACACACCAATCTCATTGGTAGATCCGAAACGATTCTTCACTCCGCGCAGAATACGGTATGCAGCGTGCCTGTCTCCCTCAAAATACAATACCGTGTCCACCATATGCTCCAGCACTCTTGGCCCCGCCACGGTTCCCTCTTTTGTCACATGGCCTACAATAAAAATGGATACATTAAGTCCTTTGGCAAGCTGCAGGAGAACATTGGTCGATTCCCGTACCTGCGACACACTTCCGGGCGCCGAAGAAATTTCCTCGTGGTACATTGTCTGAATGGAATCAATGATGGTGATATCAGGGCTGACACTGCGGATCGCCTGCTCTACGCTCTCCAGGCTTGTTTCACATAACAGCAGCAGATTATCCGAGAACTCTCCCAGTCGATTGGCTCTGATCTTAATCTGACGCAAAGATTCTTCTCCGGATATATAGAGTACCTTGCGTCCGTCTGCCGCCATATGCCTGCACACCTGAAGAAGAAGCGTGGATTTCCCAATCCCGGGATCTCCTCCGACCAACGTCAAAGAGCCGGGCACGATACCACCGCCCAGCACTCTGTCCAGTTCTTTCATATGTGTCTGCATACGCTCTTCTTCCTGTATGCTCACCTCTGATAAATTGGAGGGTTTGACTGAGCCGCCGTGCACGGCGCCGCTGATGCCCCGCCCTGCACTGCCTTTACCAGCCGCTTTCTCCTCCACCATACTGTTCCATTCTTTACAGCCAGGGCACTGCCCCATCCACTTGGCGGATTCATAACCACAATTCTGACAGTAAAAGACTGTCCCTGCCTTACTCTTAGCCATTCTTCGCAATCTTGACCGCAACCTCACCGGCATTGCCTAACTCTACGCTGATGCTCAGCTTGCCGCTTAAGTTCGTCTTCATCCTGCCCATGTCAACAGCTCCAACCGTAACGCTGTATTCCGTGTCCTCTTCCAGCCCTATCGTGATCTGCGCATCCTCTTCAGCCTCCACAACAAAGGTTACGCCGTCCTCTGTTTCCTGAAAACCATTCACACTCGTGCCAGGCTCCGATTCATACGCAAACATGCCGTTCTTCTCCAGCTTGGTCAGTTCCTTATACGTCTTTACCTTATATAAGTCTCCGCCATGCTCATAGTCCTCCACTTTTGCTTTTGCGGCCAGTTTGTAATTACCAAAACTGATCGCGCCGCTTTCCTCGGTTCGCAGTAATTCTTCTACTACAGCCATTCTCTTTATCCTCCTAAGTTTTGCTTTTACTTATCATCACGTACTGTAAATACTATTTTTTTATTTTTGAGACCGGCTGACACCCTATCTCCCCGTTTGACATTGCCGAGCAGGATTTCCTCCGCCAGACTGTCCTCTATCTCGGACTGGATTGCCCGTTTCATGGGTCTTGCCCCCATCTTGACATCCATATGCTTCCCGATCATCCACTCTTTGACAGACGGCGTGATCGTCAGATCTATCTCCATCTGCTCCTTGCAGCGCTTCATGAGATTCTGTGACAAGAGCGTGACGATCCGCTTCATATCCTCTCTATTCAAAGGATGGAATACCATGATCTCATCAATACGGTTGATAAACTCCGGTTTGAAAAGTCTCTTTACTTCCTCCATCACACCCGACTTCATCTTATCATAATTCTGCTCTTCCGTCGTCTGCGTACCAAATCCCAGATTCTTAGGATCAATGATCCTCTGTGCGCCCGCGTTGGACGTCATGATCAGAATCGTATTCTTAAAGCTGACTTTCCGCCCTTTAGAATCGGTAATATGCCCATCATCAAGCACCTGCAGAAGTACGTTGAACACATCCGGATGGGCTTTCTCGATCTCGTCAAAAAGAACCACGGAATAAGGATTCCTGCGCACTTTCTCCGACAACTGTCCGCCGTCTTCAAACCCTACGTACCCCGGCGGTGAACCGATCATCTTAGATACCGAATGCCCCTCCATATATTCCGACATATCCACACGAATCAGAGCGCTCTCCGAGCCAAACATCGCCTCCGCCAGCGCTTTACTCAATTCTGTCTTACCAACGCCGGTAGGACCCAGGAAGAGAAAGGAACCGATCGGGCGGTTAGGATCCTGCAGCCCCACTCTGCCCCTGCGCATCGCCTTGGCAACAGCCGTAACTGCCTCTTCCTGCCCGATGACCCGCTTATGCAGAATTGACTCTAACTTTAGAAGCCTCTCGCTTTCCTTTTCGGCAAGCTTCTTGACCGGGATCTTCGTCCAGAGCGCCACGACTTCCGCGATCTCATTCTCATCGACCACATATGTGCGTTTCGCCTCTTCTTTCTCCATACGCTTGATAATACGATCATATTTCTTAATACAGTCGCTCTGCTTTTTCTTCAGTTCTGCCGCCTGCGTAAAAGCTTCCATACGAATAGAACGCTCAATCTGCAGATCGATCTTCTTGATCTCATCCGACAGTTCCCGCAGCTTATCGGGCTGTCCCGTCACTTTCAGCCTCACTGCGGCGGCGGCCTCATCAATAAGGTCTATCGCCTTATCAGGCAGATTCCTGTCGTTGATATATCTGTTAGACAGCGCTACCGCAGCGGCGATCGCCTCCGCTGTGATCGTAACCCTGTGATGTTCTTCATATCTGTGCACAATACCGCGAAGAATATTCTCCGCCTCTTCCACAGTAGGCTCTTCCACCGTTACCGGTTGGAAACGTCTCTCTAAGGCGGCGTCTTTTTCTACGTATTTACGATACTCTGCGATCGTGGTGGCACCGATCAATTGAATCTCGCCCCTCGCCAGAGACGGTTTAAGAATATTGGAGGCATCAATTGCACCCTCTGCGCCGCCAGCACCGATAATTGTGTGCATCTCGTCCAGAAAAAGCACCACATTGCCGTCCTCTATGACTTCCCTGATGACTTTCTTAATTCTCTCTTCAAACTCTCCACGATATTTACTGCCCGCTACCATACCGGACAGATCAAGTGTCAGGACTCGCTTATTCTGCACCGTAAAAGGCACGTCGCCCGTGACAATACGTGTTGCCAGTCCCTCTACCACGGCCGTCTTGCCAACGCCCGGCTCGCCGATCAGACACGGATTATTCTTCGTTCTGCGGCTCAGGATCTGAATAACTCTCGTGATTTCTTCTTCCCTGCCTATGACAGGGTCAAGCTTACCCTCTCTCGCAAGCGCCGTCAGATCACGGCTGTACTGATCCAGCGTAGAGGTTCCGCTTTTCTTCTTACCCTGCTTCTTTCCCAGATCTTCTTTATACAATGCGCTGTCCTCACCCATTGCCACCAATACATCCACATACAGTTTCTGTATGGATATGCCCATGGTATTCAGCAGTCTGACCGCTACATTCTCGCCCTCTTTCAGAAGCGCCAGTAGAATATGCTCCGTTCCTGTTTTATCGCTGCGAAATCGTTCTGCCTGCTTATGAGCCTCGTCAAGAATGCTCTGCGCACGGGGAGAGTAACCGTCCTGCTCTGCAATCAGCACCGAACTCTCCGGCACGATCAGCTCTTTGATCATCTCCTTTACCTGCACCGCATCTACGCCGTTATTCGACAGAACCGTGGCCGCCACTCCGGTATTTTCCCGAAGCAGTCCAAGCAGGATATGCTCGCTTCCCACATAGCTCTGCCTGAAACTTTTGGCCGCTCTCTCAGCCAATATCAATGCTGCTTTTGCCTTATCTGTAAATTGTGGCTGCATCAATAATTCATTCCTTTCACATAATCTTCATATATTTCATCTATAAGAGCATGCACCTCTTCTCTGGAAATATTCTTGCAGCTCGCTTTCGCCAATGTTACCTGCAGCTCTCTGCGGACCTCCGCAAGCGCCTGCATCTTATCAACATCGATTGCGATCATGGCCCCTCTCCTGCGGTCCACTTTCACATATCCCTCCTGCTTGAGCACCGTATAAGCCTTATTGACCGTATGCATATTGATACCGATCGTCTCCGCCAGCTGTCTGACGGAGGGAAGCATGTCGCCCTCCTGATACCGCGCTGTGGCAATCCCGAGGATAATCTGGTTGCGAAGCTGCATATAAATTGCTTCATCACTGTTAAAATCTATCTCTATGAACATTTCCTTACCAATCCTATAGCCATGGTTTCTATCAATCTCTGTCGTCCATATTCAGGAATTCAAATTCAAAATCATCATCATCCAGCAGGAAATTCTTTGTCCTGCGTTTGGGCCGCTCCTGCTCCTGTCCCTCTGCCTCTTCCGGCCGACGGCGGCGTTTGACCGGCATCTCCTGCGCTTCTTCCGCACGACGACGGCGCTGGCCTGATGCGCTCTCCATCTCCGCCGTACGACGGCGGGCCGGACCATCCTCTGTTTCCCGCGTGCGGCGGCGCTGGCTTATGGCACTCTCGTCCTCTTCAACACGGCGACGGCGGGCCGGTGTTTCTTCCCTCTCTGCGTCACGACGGCGCTGGCCTGACGCACTCCCTGCTTCTTCGCGGCGGCGGCGCCTGCTTATGGCATCGTCCGCTTCCGGCGTCTCTCCACTGCGCTGCCGGCGGCGGGCAGTTATTTCCTGTTCCGGCTCCTCGTCCTCTTCGTCCTCATATTCCTCATAATATACATCCCGCAGTTTCATTGCCATAATAATGACGGTAACGACCAATATTGCTGCCAAAATGCCCAGTATGACAATGATGATCCGCTGTTTCACCAGAGCCTTGGCATCTGCAGATGTATCTTCACCCTGCACTTTGTTTGCATCCAGCAGCTGCTGCAATTTCTGCTTATATCCATCCTGCCCGTTGGTATAGTCATACAGATACCACTCCATGCTGCCGTCTTCCGCCTGTTCGAGGACAAGCTCATACTCATTGTTTACCGGCTCTGCCGGTTCCGGTTCCTCCGGCGCAGACTCTTCCGGCTCCGGTTCCTCCGGTGCAGGCACCATATCTCCCAGTGTCACCAGATCTGACCGGACATATCCTGTCTTCTCCGTTCCGTCCGATCCAGTAAACGTGATATAATACCACACCTTACCATCATCGGTACCGTTAGACTGTCCACTCACAACTACCTGCGCGTCACGCTCAAGCCTTCCTACATCGCCAGCTTTCTTGGATGGCGCGTTTCTCACTTTGATCGCATCCTGTGAAACGGCAGCATACTGCGCGTCCATAGCATTCTCCGGTCCGCTCAAAGCTCCCGATGCGGACTGACTGCCAGATTGTCCGCCGTCGCCCTGGCTGTTACCACCCTCTGCCGCGGCTCCATCGCTCTGCATTTGTGTCCCGCCATCTTTCTTGTCGATCAGATCGGCACGTATATACCCTGTCTTATCTCCGTTCACATACACCTGATACCACAACGTACCGGAAGCATCCTGCACTTCATCTTTGATCGTAACCGCAGCGCCCGCCGAGACACTGCCGATCACTGTGCTGTTGGTGTCTGTTTTCTCACGGATATTCACGGAAGCCGCCGTAACGGTTCCCGTAGAATCCGCCAGACTGTCAAATGACTGGCACCACAATACGGATGCGATACCGACCGCGGCTATCGCCCCTTTCAGGACACGATATTTGCCCGCTGTTGTACGTCTGTTCTTCTGTATCATATTCTCTTCTCCCTTTGTCTGACCACCTTAGCGATCTCTTGTAAAACGTTTGGAACCTTCCTCCCCCATAGGTCTCTCCGCACTGAAACCGGACAGATTAATGTTTCTGGCGGCTCTTGCTTTCTCCTCTATATCACGATGATATGCAGTCTCACATCTGACGCAGTATCTGCCTGAGCGGATCGTCGTCCCGCAGATCTCACAGGTCAGAAAAGCATTGGAGTTTACTGCGATCTCCAGCCTTTCCTCCTTAAGCATATCCCGGATCGCTTTCTGTGTGACTCCCGTAGCCTCGGACACCTGCGCGGAAGTTGCTCCGCTGTGGCTCTCAATATAATTACGCACCTTACCGTAATCATCATAGTCTACCCTGCCGCAATCCTCACATTTATATTCGCCGCAGCCCTTAAAGATCATAACGCCGCCGCAGTCCCGACATATCGTCGGCATATTGTAATTTTGTAAATCCAGCAATTCCCGCCTTAAGTTTTCTGTTTTTTCTTCTCTGCTACTCATAGAAGATACTCCTTTCTATGCCACTATTCATCCGTTATCCTTTTACACAATCCGTACATCCCGATCAACTATGCCTCGTCGATCGCCTTACCAATGTCGCCCCTCATATACTTGTTATCGAACTCTACCCACTCTGCCGCGCGATACGCGTTGGCTCTGGCTTCTTTCAGATCCGATCCTTTCGCGGTAATCCCTAGGACACGCCCGCCATTTGTGACGATCCCCTGTTCAGTCTGTCTGGTCCCGGCATGGAAGCAATAATATCCATCGCTGTTCTCGAAGCGTTCCAGTCCTTTGATCACAAAACCTTTGTCATATGATACCGGATATCCCTGAGAGGCCAGCACAACACAGACTGCTGCGTTGTCCTCAAACTGCAGGTCGATCTGATCCAGTGTGCCATCAATGCAGGCATTGACCACATCTATGATATCGTTCTTCATACGCGGCAATACCACCTGGGCTTCCGGATCCCCAAATCTGGCATTGTACTCAAGAACCCTTGGACCGTCCTTGGTGAGCATCAGTCCAAAGAAGATCACGCCGTGAAAAGGCCTGCCCTCCGCCGCCATGGCATCCACCGTTGCCTGATAAATATACTGCCGGCAAAATGCATCCACTTCCTCCGTGTAGAACGGACTGGGAGAAAAAGTTCCCATGCCGCCGGTATTCAATCCCTGATCCCCATCCAACGCACGCTTATGATCCTGTGCAGAAGACATGATCTTGATCGTCTTTCCATCCACAAAAGACAATACGGAGACTTCCCGGCCTGTCATGAACTCCTCTACCACCATACGGTTGCCTGCGGAGCCAAACTTCTTGTCTTCCATGATCGTTTTGACGCCCTCTCTTGCCTCTTCCAGCGACTCACAGATCAATACTCCTTTGCCAAGCGCCAATCCGTCGGCTTTCAGCACTACCGGCATTCTGGCCTGCTCCAGATAAGCCAGCGCTTTCTCCGGATCGTCAAAATTCTCGTAAGCCGCCGTGGGAATATTGTATTTCCGCATCAGATCCTTGGAAAAAGCCTTGCTGCCCTCAAGGATCGCCGCATTTTTCCTCGGGCCGAACACCCGCAGTCCCGCTGCCTCCATCTCGTCCACCAGACCGCCCACCAGAGGGTCATCCATGCCCACGATCGTTAAATCAATGTCCTGCTCTCTGGCGAAAGCTACGATCTTATCAAACTCCATTGCGCCGATGGGCACACATTCTGCAATCTGCCCTATTCCCGCATTACCCGGAGCGCAGTAGATCCTGCTTACCTGCGGACTTGCCGCTACGCTGGCAGCTATGGCATGTTCTCTGCCTCCGCTCCCCACGATCAATACTTTCATTTGATATACCCTGCCTTTCTGTTCTATCCTGTGTACTATCTTATATGTACCTGCTTTCCTGTCACCTCTACCCTGCCATTGGCGATCAAATTGAGACTCGCAGGCAGAATCTCCCACTCTGCCTCTTCCATAACCCGTCTCTGTAAAACCTCCGGCGTATCGCCATCCTGCACTTCCACAGGTTTCTGCATGATGATCGGTCCCGTATCGGTCCCCTCATCCACAAAGTGTACCGTCGCACCGGTTACTTTCACTCCCCGGGCAAGTACCGCCTCATGTACTCTCAGGCCATAATATCCTGTGCCGCAGAAAGAAGGAATGAGCGACGGATGAATGTTAATGATCCTGTTCTCATATTCTCTGATCAACCGCGGCGGAATCACTACCAGAAAGCCTGCCAGCACGATCAGGTCAGGAGTCACTTCATCCACAGCCTTAAACAACGCTTCATTAAACTGTTCCCTGTCATCATAATCCCGGGGAGAGACGCAAATCCCCTCGATGCCCGCCTGCGCTGCCCGCTCAAGCGCAAATGCTTTCCTGTTATTGCTGACAACACGGACAATCTCCACATTGGTAATGCCGCCCGCGCTTATTTTATCGATAATGGCCTGTAGATTCGTGCCGCCTCCCGACACGCACACTACGATCTTAAGCATCTTACTCTCCTCCTGCCGCTGTGTCTTTGGTCTTCTATTGTAAGACTACTTCCCTGTCTCCAGTCTCAACACTGCCTACCACGTAAGCCTGTTCGCCCGCTGTTTTGAGTGCGGTAAGAGTCTTTTCCACATCCGCAGGATCAACGGCAAGGATCATGCCCAATCCCATATTGTAAGTATTATACATCATCTTCTCTTCCAGATTTCCGGTCTTTTGCAGTAATTGAAAGATCGGGAGCACCGGATAGCTGTCTTTTTGCACCACTGCCTTCACACCCTCCGGAAGCATTCTCGGAATATTCTCATAGAATCCGCCGCCGGTAATGTGACTGCATCCCTTGATAGTCACGCCTGCAGCACGTACAGCCTGCAGCGCTTTCACATAGATCCTGGTCGGTGTGATCAATGCTTCTCCAAGCGTCGTACCCAACTCTTCATAATAAGTATCAAGACTCTCCCTCGTCATCTCAAACACTTTGCGAACCAGTGAGAATCCGTTGCTATGTACACCGGAAGACGCTATGCCTATGAGCGTATCACCGGGCTTGATCCTGCTGCCTGTGATCAGGTCTTTCTCATCCACTACGCCCACTGCAAAGCCCGCCAGGTCATATTCATCCTCCGGCATCAGACCCGGATGCTCCGCGGTCTCACCGCCGATCAAAGCCGCTCCTGCCTGCCTGCATCCCTCGGCCACGCCGCCTACGATAGCCGCAATCTTCTCGGGATAATTCTTGCCACAGGCGATATAATCCAGGAAAAACAGCGGTTCGCCGCCTGCACATACAACATCGTTAATGCACATTGCCACACAGTCGATTCCCACCGTATCATGTTTATCCATAAGAAATGCCAGCTTAATCTTTGTGCCGACACCGTCTGTCCCGGATAAAAGCACCGGATTGTCCATATCCTTAACCGCCGCCATGGAAAAAGCGCCTGAAAAACCGCCTAATCCACCTAATACCTCCGGACGCATCGTCTCTTTTACATGTTTCTTCATCAACTCCACCGATCGGTAACCGGCCTCAATATCGACACCCGCTGTCTTGTAATCCATTTCTTACCTCCAAATTTTCCTTATGTTTATATTGATACTTACCCTTATCCTGCAGTTGTATCTTTTCTCAATATGCTCCCTGGCGCAATATCAGCCGTCAATTCGCCATATAGTTTCTGTAGCCCACTTCCTGCAGCTTCGCGTCTTTTTTCTGCACGCTCTCCTTCAGGCTCTGTGAATAATCTTTCAGTCTCTGCAGTAATGCCGGATCCGAAGTGGCCAAAATCTTAGCCGCAAGAATACCCGCATTCTGTCCTCCGTTGATCGCTACCGTGGCAACCGGAATCCCGGAGGGCATCTGTACGATGGAATACAGTGAATCCACGCCGCCCAGATCTGACGTCTTCATGGGAATACCGATTACCGGCATCGGAAAAATAGCGGCACACATACCCGGCAGATGCGCTGCTTTGCCGGCTCCTGCGATGATCACCTTATATCCTTTACTCTCCGCACTCCTGGCATATTCATAAAACACATCCGGTTCCCTGTGCGCCGAGATGATCGTCATCTCGTAGGAAATGCCGAGATCTTCCAATAAATCCGCTGCTTTCGCCATAACGGGCATATCGGAATCACTGCCCATCACAATACCTACCTGTGCCATCAATATTTCCTCCTCTTCTCTACCTGACCCACAACATCTTGTGGAAATGCAGATTAATATCCATAATCAGTGTACTATTTTTTCTGTCAATGCGCAACCATCTTTTGTACATTAAGACATAGCCTGACTTTCAAAAGCCCTGTTGAGTTCATCGCATCCCGGCAAGACAAATCGACCGTTTTGGATAATGAAAATCTTCTCTCCCGTCCCGGTCAACACCGACAGCTCGCCCAGCTCGTCATAGGGAATCGTAATATCCGTATGACATTGAAAATACGCCTTGCTGACATCTGTGTCACGCAGAACTGACACTTCGTTATCTTTTGCAATGATCTCTTTGCCGTCCGGATTATACACTCTGACATTCTCCGCATGGGAATAGCATGTATCTCCCACCGCAAAATGCGGTCCTGTCTTCTCAGCAATCAGAATCGGCATTTTGTCTTCCATTCCGTATTTGCGCGCCGTTACATAAGCTGTTGTGTTGGTGCCCACCGCAAACTCACCAAGGGGAAGCGTATCATGGTGGAAAAGCACATTATCCCGGATATATTTGCGGTTTTCCTCTTCCGATTCAAAATTGGAACAGCCGTAATCAACGATCATGCCATCCTTGAACTTCAGCCAGATTTCTTTATATTCCAGCTCATTTAAAAATACCCTCGTCACATGCAGGGTTCCCTCCGTGCCCGCTAAGACCGGAGAAGTAAAGACTTCACCCACCGGAATATTCACATCCGCCACGCAGTTTTCAAAATTCGTCTCTTTCGCGGGATCCTTCAGATCATGAAGCCTGATCTTCATGTCGGTTTTGTTGTCACCACACCCCTTGACTACTACGGTCACTCCCTGATCCATGGCGTCTATGAGTTTCTGTTGAATCCCCTGATACAATTTATAGTCTAACGTATTGATGCGCACAATATCGTCAAAGATTTCCTCATACTGACCGCCGATATCCGGCACCGGAAACGCAATGATCGTAAAGCTTCTCTCTTCGCCGGGAATATACTCATTTTGCATGCTTCCTGCCTTAGAGGCATATTCCACCGCAAGCTTCTGCTGCTTTTGCGTCATCTTACAGGCCGTTTTCTTCGTCTGCGGCACAAAAGGCTTCTCCCCGAAAATCTCCGCCACCGCAGGGCCTCCAAAGACCGCCGCCTCTTCCTTATACTGTTCATAGGCGTTTTTCATACATTCCAGCTTGCGCTCCACCAAAAGCCCGTTGAGCACCAACGCCTGATCTTCCTTGTGGTCATAGTCAAACTGCTTGTTCGGATTCGCACCGAAGTAGCCGTTCTTGTTAACGCTCCTGCCCTGAAAAATATTCGTGCCGGCCCGATAGATCGCAGAGCGAAGACCGATACGGTCAAAATTGATGACCGCCTGCCGTATCATCCTCTCAAATCCCAATGCATAGCGGACATTCACTGTCTTTTTGATGGAAATGTCCTTATTTCCCACCTCGAAACCGATCCGGTATCCCTCCGTATACGTATCCGCCATTAACCGGATCTTATCCTCCGGCAGCTCATTCAAATGTCTGGCCGTTCTCAGCTCATTCTCCGTCACATACTCGCCATAATAATACAGATAGCGCAAATCCGACAAGTCACTCTCCATAATGATCCGCCGGGCAAAATCCCTGTCCGGACACAACAGCCCTGCCGTACGCTCCAACGACTCCGGTTCATAATAATCACTTACATACCAGTACAGAACCTGCCGGATCGTCTCTTCCTGAGGCAAAACTTCCCCACCTTTGCCATCCTGACACGCCCTGTCTTGTGCTCTTGCATCCACCTGCTCCTGCGCTGCACAAACAAAAGCCTGATAGACCTCCAACAGCAGCTCCATACGTATCACCATATCAAACTTGTTCTGCTCAAAAACTGCCGGAATCATGCCTCTTAACTCCGTATACAGAAAAGAGATCATCTGTCCTATTGACTCCCCCAGACAATCTACGGCATAATCCGGATTCCCGTAACTCTGCCCATAGTTCTCCGGCAGAATATCCTCGTATAACTCTCTGTTAAAAACCTGCAGCTCCTCCAGGGTCATGCTGCGCAGCCTGCCCTCTGCCACAATTTCCCAGGCTCTGTCCATCTGCTGCACAAATGCGGACATCCGCCGAAAATATGTCCGCACCTTTTCTCCACATATTGACTCATCCGGTATCTCCCTGATCCGTTCCATTGCCAGGGCATATCTTTCCCTCTCCAGATCTTCTCTGTCACTTTCCGAAATATATATATCTTCCATATTCTTCCTTTCTCCCTCTACATATCTAAGCATATGCCCCCGCATACAAAATCACGCTGATCGCAACAAGCGCCAGGACATTGAGCACGATCCCCAGATAAGTGAATAAGTAGAACTTATCACGCTCTGTCTTGGAGATCACACCCAGCGTAACCCCCACAAAGGCAAATACCATAACCAAAAGAACTGCCGCTCCATACTGTATCGGGACGTTTCCTGATTTAAAATAGCTCATGACGATGGCATAAGCTAACGTCACGAGTGAGATCACTCCCAGAATCGTGGACATGATTCCTTTCTGCGTATGCTGTTTACTTGTAAACATGTAACTGTTTTTCTTTGACATGCCAATTCCCTGCTTTCGTTTTGAAGCCGCTCCGCTCTGCAATGCGGATGCCCCATCCTCTGAATGCTCAAAATGGGTATCTTCGTCCGCACCGAAAACACCCATTTACCGCTTTTCATCTTCTCTTTAGAATAAAATCTTGCTTCTTCCCGCCAACAGCTTTGCACCGCTGATGATCAAAAGCACACCGCTCGCCACGCCGACCACCAACGCTACCACACCGACCGCAATATTGAGTGCGCCGGAACCGCCCATTGTCCTATAGGTTTTTTCTTCCATACTCTGCCTCCATTCCACTGCTGACGCCTACTTTGCCCCGTACTGCTCATAGTATGCGTCGATTGCGCTCTTTAATGTATCATCAATATAAATCTCACCTTTATACGGCTTGTTGTAGAGACATTCTACCACTTCTTTCATCGTCACGATGGCATTGGCTTCAAAGCCATACTTCTCTTTAATCTCTTCGAGGGCGCTCTTCTCACTGTCGAGTCCCCTTTCCATACGATTCAGAGAAACCATCAATCCCTGGATCTCCACATTCGCCTGACTCTGCAGAATCGGGAATGTCTCTTCAATCGACTTGCCGGAAGTCGTCACATCCTCGATGATCACTACCCTGTCACCGTCTTTGAGCTTACTGCCAAGCAGGATGCCCGTGTCGCCATGGTCTTTCACCTCTTTGCGGTTGGAGCAGTAACGAATTTCTTTGCCGTACAGCTCGCTGATCGCCATAGTAGCCGCCACACAGAGCGGTATGCCCTTATAAGCCGGTCCGAACAGGACATCAAAATCCAGACCATATCTGTCATGAATCGCCTTCGCATAATATACGCCAAGCCTGTGAAGCTGTGCTCCTGTCACATATGCACCCGCATTCATAAAGAAAGGGGATTTTCTTCCGCTTTTCAAGGTAAAATCTCCGAACTTAAGTACCTGACTGTCGACCATAAACTCGATAAATTCCTGCTTGTAGCTTTCCATCTTAAGCCTCCTAAACATGTTCTTCCGCAATCTACCCGGCCCTCCGGCCAGCTATGCTCCATCTCTTATACACCCGCCAGCGCCTGCGCAATATCCTCTTTCATCGCAAGTACCGCCGCCCTGGAGGCATCCGCATAATTTACCGCACCATAAGAAGCATACTGCTCCTGCTGATAGGCTGCGATAATGCCACGGGAAGAATTCACAATGGCTCCCAGCCCATCCTCATTAAAGAAATGCACCAGATCTGCCCCTTTGCCTCCCTGTGCGCCATATCCCGGCACAAGGATAAACGCTTTGGGCATGATCTCCCGAAGAATCCTGCCCTGCTCCGGGTAAGTCGCGCCTACCACAGCTCCCACATAACTGTAGGAATCTCCCATGCACTCCGCGCCCCACGCAGCAACCTGTTCGCCTACGATCTCATAGAGCGGCCTGTCCGTTTCGCCGGCCCCATTCCGTACCGCATCTTCGCTGCCTTTTACGATCCTGTCCTGGAATTCGCCGCTGCTCGGATTAGAAGTCTTGACAAGTACGAATATGCCTTTCTTTTCTTCCTTGCACACTTTAATGAACGGCTTGACCCCGTCGGATCCCAGATAAGGATTCACCGTAACAAAATCTTCATCGAATCCCCTGCACATCGTACTGCCGACCTTAACCTGTCCCAAATGCCCTATGGCGTAAGCCTCCGATGTGGATCCGATATCGCCGCGCTTGATATCACCGATGACCACCAGGTCTTTCTCCTTACAGTAATCCACCGTCTTCTGGAAAGCGATCAGCCCCTCGATACCAAACTGTTCATACATGGCGATCTGCGGCTTCACCGCCGGAATCAGATCATAAATGCTGTCAATGATCCCCTTATTATACTGCCAGATTGCTTCCGCTGCACCCTTTGTCGTCTCACCATACTCGTCAAAAGCCCTCTTCTGAATATGTTCCGGCACAAATTTCATGGTAGGGTCTAACCCTACCACGATCGGCGCTTGTGTCTTTTTAATTTTATCCACTAATTTATTGATCATAATGTCTTACCTTCCAGATCCTGAAGCACATACTGATTCTCAATATAATGCCCGAATTCATCCCTTGACACCCAGATCCAGTCACCGTACTCCTCAGATAAAACGATGTTCGCCTCATCCTCTTCTTTGACCGAACAAAGATACGCGATACCTACGCAGTGGGTATCTCCCAACATGCTTGACCAGATATACTCGATCTTATCTATCATGCCCTCTACTGACAACTGTTCTCTGATCGCGCGGTGAACCGTATCATCCGGCGATTCTCCATGCTGAACTTCCGCGTCGATGAACTCCCATACAAAAGGATCCGGAATACGGTCGTCTACCCACCTTTTGATCAACAGATACTTATCATTCTTTTTGATAATGCCTTTAACACGTAAGAAAGTATTCTCCATTCTGATACCATGCCTTCCCCTATTGATTATATTCCATTATATGACTGCATAAACAGCCACAATAGATGGTTCATTTTCTTTAGTAAGATAGTACCATTCGCGGTTTGTCTTGTCAATCCAATCTCCTGCCTATCTTGTCTGCAGGAATTCATATTCCCGCTCCGCCGCCGTATCATCCGGATAGGATTTCAGGTAACTGCTCATCAGCGCCGCAGCAGTCTTGTATTCCCGCATATGTTCATACGCCACGATCTCGTTAAATTTCAACGTCTGCATCATGCCGTTGTCCTCAATATTCATCGCCGCCTGAAATGCCTCCAGGGCCTGTTGGGGCTCGCCCATCTGCATCTTGCACAGTCCCAGCTGATTATAGATCTCCGCCTTACTCTGGTCATGTTCCGTGTATCCGGCATAGATCGTGGAAGCATAATTATAATCTCCCAGCGCCTCATAGGTCCTGCCCAGATAAAGAGCAGCGCCGTAATCTGTCCCCGTCTCAAGGTTGGACAGGCGGGCACGGGCATTCTCATAATCTCCCATATAGTAACAGATGCGCCCCATATCGTAATCAGAAATGGATTTCTCATTCTCTTTCAGGGCATTCTGCAGATAGACAAGTCCGGCGTCCTTATAGCCGTATGCCTCCAGTGCCATATAGATCCGTATCATCTGATCATAGTTTCTGCTGTCGAGAGCGACCGCCTGCGTGAAATCCGCCTGCGCCCCCTCAAAATCATCCTCAGACAACTTCACGCATCCACGCAGATAATAAGCATCTTTCTCGCCGGGACGAAGCCCCAGGATCGCACTATAAGCGTCCGCTGCTTCCTGCGCCTGTCCGTTCTTATAATAGGCAATGGCCAAATAATAATTGATGTCAAAATCAATATCCTCCACCTTGCCGCTGCCGGCATGCAGAGCGGCCTCCAGATAGACCACGGCGTCGCCATACTGTGTCAGCCCCATATAGGCGAGCCCCATGCCGCGGTACACAAGACGTTCATCCTCCCCATCTTCAAGCGCATGGGCAAAACAGGTCAGCGCCTCCCCATATTCCAGCGCTGCCACAGCTTCCATCCCCTGCTCCAGATAACTGGCCTGCTCTTTAGCGCCGCAGGCGTTCAGCAGGATGACCGAAAGCGCAAGCGCCGCCGCCATCCGTATTCTTCTTCCCCATTCCCATTTCTTACTATTTATCTTCATTCGCAGACCATCACTCTTTCTTATGAACCCGTATCAGGCTGACCCTGACATATCCGGCCTCTTCATCAAAACTCTCATCCCAGGTTCCCGCATACCAGATCTTTTATAATTCCGAAAAACTCCCGCACCATGTTATTGAGCTGAAAATATACGTTAGAGCGCGCCGATATGCCGCATACGTCCTGGAATCCGGCGCCTTTGGCCAGATGTACTCCCCGGAACACATGGAAATTATTCGTAACGATCCCCACACTCACATCACCGCGTCCGATCAGCTTCATACTGTTAGCGATATTCTCCGACGTATCCGTGGACTGGTCTTCCATTATGATCCGTTCCGGTGCAATTCCTTTCTGCGTAAGATACTGATACATTCCCTCCGCTTCGCTGCACGGTTCGTTGCTCCCCTGCCCGCCCGACACGATGCAGACCGTACGTTCATTGTTCACCAGATAGTCATATGCCGCGTCCAGACGGAATTGCAATACGGCGCTGGGCCCCGCCGCTTTCATCTGTGCTCCCAGCACGATGATATAGTCCAGATCCGCTTTGCCCTGATCATGAAAGCGGCTTAAGATGCATCCCTCCACAATAACAAACAAGATAATACCCGCTATGACCAGCACACAAAACACCTGCCGCAGAATATGAGGAATCTTATCCCAGATATTAAAGTAGATTACAAATGCCAGTCCGAGAAAACACAGGCCGCCTGCCGCCCATATAAGATAAAAGCGGCTGCCTGACCTGATCATAAAAACGACGGCACAGTAAACAAAGCACAGCAGTGCAGCCAAAACAAATATGATGCTCATAATCTTCTTTCCCATCTCAACCTGCCCCGTAAACCAATCTGAATATATCCTGTACGGCAAACAAAAGAGCCTGCTCATCGGCAGACTCTTAATATCGCATACGGATCTATGCTTATAACGACTGGATTATCTCTACCGTCTTATCATATGCCTTTGCAACATGGCTCATGTTATGCATGATACTCTCTTCATCATAAGGCTCTGAACGGAGTTCCTCTGTCAACGGACCCACATAATCCATGATCGCTCCCAATCCCAGATTACCACACAGGCCTTTGACCGTATGGGCATACGTGAACGCCTCTTTCCAGTTCTTTTCATCCACCGTTCTCTTTAATTCGCCATAGTTTTTATCATCAAGGAATTTTCTAAGCATTCTCAGATAAAAGTCTTCCTTACCCATAAAGCGCTTGAGCACCTCGTCATACTCCACTCCGACAGTTTCTAATTTTTCTTTCATCTTCTTCTCCCCTTATCTCAGATTTTACGCGCACTAAACTGCGCATCCATTTCATAGGGCGTGCTGTCCTGTGAAATAAAATTTCCTATAGATAGCTTACGTTGTTTTGCAACAAATAGCAAGTGTTTTATTTCCTTTTATCTGATTTTATCACAGACTCTTTTGACAGTTGTCTAAGCAGGTGAAATATGGTAAAATATCGACAGAATTTTATTGGGAGGAGAGAGGTCTATGCAGAAAGAAATTAAATGGAATAACAGATTTAATATCGGTGTCGACGTAGTTGATAAAGCGCACCAGAAACTTTTTTCCATTGTCGGCAAATTGATTGCTCTCAACGAAGATACGACAAAGCAGCAGCATGCGTGCAAAGAAGGTATTAAATACTTTAAGAGCTACACCGTGAAGCACTTTGCCGAAGAAGAGGCATACATGCAGTCGATCAATTATCCCGGATATGCTGTGCACAAGAGTCTGCACGACAGTTTACGGGATGAAACCATTCCTGCCCTCGAGGCGGAAATGGAAGCACAGGATTACTCCGTAGAATCCGTTCAACACTTCCTGGGAATCTGTATCGGCTGGCTGAACGGTCACATTATGATCGAGGACCGCGCCATTACCGGCAAAAATCCCAGCAAATGGGTCCACCAAACAGATGCCAACGACTTGGATTATCTGGAAAAAGCTATCCTGCAGGCGCTGCACGCGCTGTGCCAGGCGGATGCCAAGACAGTCAGCCGTCATTACAACGGAGCAGATTTTGCTCCCGGCAACACACTGTGCTACCGGCTGTCCTACTGTTCCAAAGAAAAAGAACGTTTGCAGCTCTTCCTGGTTTTTGAAAACCCCCTTGTCCTGTCTACTCTGAGCGATATTCTGGGCAAGGATATCAAGAAGATCGACCAGACCGTGGTCTACGCCATGAAGATTTTGTCCGAACAATTTGTAAAACATATCAAAACGCATTTTTCACTGAGCACGAAATATATGCTTGAAAAAAACGACATGATGACTTTCGACCAGTTCCTGCGTACATTTGATAAGCAGTACCCTCCTTTCAGCCTCCTGTTCAACTCGGAGGGCAAAGGATATTTTGCATTCTGTGCAGTTTTTTAAGATTAAGACAGCAGCCCGCGCGGTCATTGACCGCACAGGCTGCTCTTTTTTTCAACCTACTCTTCACAATAATACCCGAAATATCTTTCCCGCAGAGCCTGATAAGCCCCTCTGGGAGGATAGATCTTCTTCCCGTTATCTAATATAAGCTCCTGCCTGCTGATGCTCTCCAGATGTTCCATATTGACAACATAGGCTACTCCGATCCGCACAAATTCATCGTAGGTTTCCAACATCTGAGATACTTCTCCCATCGTCATATGCAGTACGCACTGACTGCCGTTTACACAATGCAGATACTGTGTCTTCCCCTGCGCCTCACAGAACACGATATCATTAACCGGCACCCGCCTGATGCGCCCGTCGATTCTGAGCAGAAGATATCTGCTGCGCTCTTCTTCCGTCTCTTCCAGAAACCGGTCCAGCATCGGATACAGATTTTCCCTGGAAACCGGTTTAAGCAGATACTGTGCCGCCTCCACACCGAATGCGTCCAGCGCATGTTCCCTGGACGTGGTAAGAAAGACGATCCTGCTCCGATTTCCCTCATCACGCAGCTCTCTCGCCGCTTCTATCCCCAATTTATCCGGCATATAGATATCCATAATGATCAGATCAGGCATGTAATTCTTTTCGCTGATCATATAAAGAAGCTCATCCGCATTGTCAAAACGCTCTATCTTAAAATCTATTCCGGGATGGTCATTGCCATAACTTTGAATCAACCGCTCCGTTTTGTCTAACTCCACCGCCTCATCATCGCAGAGTGCAATCGCGTACATATGTGATCCTCTCTTCGCTTAGTCTTAATTTCCTACCGCATCCGTCCCGGCCTGTCCAGAGGGCTCGCTGTCCGTTTCCATTTTACCCCCCCCCACTCACAGATACAGGTATATTCATTACCAACCGGAATACAAATATTCCGTTATCATTCTTGAAATCATATTCTCCGTCAAATTTTTCTGCTGTCTTGACGATACTCATCACACCGATCCCGCCTGTGGACTCTGGTTTGGGCTTTCCGTTCTTGATCTCCGTCTCAATCTTACACGTATTGCTGCAATAGATAACCAACTTATTTTTCTTTCTCTTGATCATAATATGGATCGCACAGTCACGTTCTTTGGCCTGCTTCTTCACCTCCATGCATCCATAAATGGCATTCTCATAGGCATTGGCCAGTATTGTGACCAGATCGATACCCGGTATCGCCAAAGATTTAGACAGTTTAACATCCATTGTGACCCGGATCTGTTCCCGTCTCGCCCTTACAGTATACGCTGAAAGGATATTGTTCACCGCCGTATTGGCACATATCGTCTCCGTCATCCCCTCATCCATATCTTTATTATACTCCTGCAGGTATGTAAGCAGCTCCTGTGTCTGTCCCCTACGGGCATATTCCGCGATCAGCGCATTGTGATGCCGCACATCATGGCGGATCCTGCGCCCATTTTCCACGGATTCCTCCAGAAGCTCCATATTGCGCTCAAGCAGTCTGTGATTCATCTGCATTAATTGATTTTCCTGCTGATATTCCTGTTCTTTTCCCACATGCATATAGAGTCGGAACACAAGAAACTGTAAGGATCCGGTCAGGAAAAAATTGATCACGATCTGAAACAGGCGGTAAACCGTATACTCTTTGATATTCGGATTCATGATAAACCCAATGCCGAATAGAATGCTGATGATCATTACCGCTACACTGAACTGATCCAGCTCCACTTCCACATAGTCGCTAAACCCGCGGATCACTCTTTTGACCCTCTTATTAATAAAAAGCGCCATGATTATAATCAGTATAATACGGGCAATGATATCTGCCCAGACATTTCTGTGAAAAAAGAGAACGGAAATTTCGATTCCGCCGATCAAAAAAATTGCCAGCAGATAAAATGTAAGCGCCAGCTTATAGATTGACAGTATTACCGGATCGGCACTCATCAATACGGCAAAGACAGCAAAGCAGATATACATCGCAAATGCCACTCCCCTGACGCAGCTCTCCCAATCAACCGCATACCATACGCACGCCGCCATAATGGTCACCACGCCAAAACACAAATAACAGAGAAATGTTTTCTTCCTGCCATACTTCGATTCGCTCATCAGCAAAAACAGCAACACCGTTCCCGCAAGACTTATCACAAAGCGGATGACCGCAATATATACCGGACCTCCCAACATAACTTCATGCCTCCCTTTTTGCTGCATTAATTATAGCGTGTAAAAAGGGAATTTCTATCCGTCGGGTACAGATCGCACATTTAGGGGAATACTTTGCACCCCATGTCAATGCCTGCAGCCAAAAACACCTGCACCGGCAGCTTACCGCTTTCCGGCACAGGTGTTTTACAATCTATTCTTTCGTGTTCTCCCCAAGCCATCGATCCAATGCACGATTGATGTTCTCCGGCTCCAGAGGCTTTGCCATATGCTCATTCATGCCTGCATCCTTCGCCGCCTGCACATCCTCAGCGAAAGCATTGGCTGTCATGGCGATGATCGGAATCTGCGCCGCATCCGGACGATCTAGACTCCGGATTGCCCTGGTCGCCTCATGTCCGTCCATGACAGGCATCATGATGTCCATAAAGATGATCTGATAAGTGTACGGTGCGGATGCCTGAAACAGCTCCACCGCTTCCTGTCCATTGACTGCGGAAGTGATCTTTAAGCCGCTCTCTTCCAATATATACTCGGCGATCTCTCTGTTTAAATCATTGTCTTCCACGATCAGGGCATGTTTGCCGACAATCCCCGACAGATCTACGGCATGCTCCTCGTTCTGTTCCTCCGGCCGCACTGTCTCAAGCGGCAGTACCACCGTAAATACACTGCCCTGCCCCTCTACGCTTTCCCCTTGTATCGTGCCGCCCATATGATCTACCAGGCTCTTTGTAATGGTCATTCCAAGCCCGGTTCCCTGATAAGTCGTCCTCGCACCGCTTTCTCCCTGGGTGAAAGCCTCGAAAATATGTTCCAGTAATTCCTGGCTCATACCGACTCCGGTATCGGAAACCTCAAAGCAGATTCTGGCAATTCCATTATCCTCAGACAGGCTTCGGCACTTAATTGTGACGCTTCCTCCCGCCTTATTGTATTTGACTGCATTCCCCGCTATATTAATGAGAATCTGTTTGATGTGCAGAGGGCTGCCCATAAAATACTCATAAGGCATCTCTCCGGATTCCCCAAAGTCCGTTGTCAGACTGATGTCCCGCGCCGCCGCCTGCCCGCTTAAGATGACCACGCAGTTGCCGACCAGATCGTAGATACTGAATTTCTCATGGACAAGCTCTACTTTCCCGCTCTCCAGATTGTTGATATCCAGCACATCGTTAATCAGGGACAGCAGATGCTCCGCCGAAGTCTTGATCTTCTTCCTGCAGTCCTCCTGTCTGTCGGCATCCTCCGGATTCTTCTCCGCAATATTCAACATTCCCATAATGCCGTTGATCGGCGTGCGCATATCATGGGACATATGCGCCAAAAACTCTGTCTTGGCCCGGTTCGCTTTCTCCGCATTGCGTATGGCAACCTGCAATTCGGCATTCTTAACCTCCAGCAGATGATAAGACCTGCGCCGCATATGGGAAAGCGTCAGACCCAGAATGATGATAAAAGCCACCACCACCGCCGCAATCATAATTACATCTTTCGTCTGGTATATATAATCCGCCATCTCATAGCTGTCATAGGGGATATTCATATACTGATTGATGATGCCCTCTTTCTCGTCCGCCGGCACAAGCCGGATCGACTTATTCATCACATCGAACAATACCGGATCCACATCCGCCAACGCCGCCAGTGCACAGCCCGACTGGATTCGATAGTTCTCCCATTCCATCAGATTGGAGAACCTCTCGTTCTTGGACTGATAGTTATACTCTATTGTATTGAGCATGGTGACGTCCGCCTCACCTTTTTCCAACGCAAGCAGACACTCCTTGGCGCTGTCACGGTAAATCACATTACTGTTCATTCCCACACTGTCCGCCCAATAAGTCCGGCCTCTGGTCAGCACCATCGTCACCTCATCTTCCGACAGAACATACCCGATCCTCGACACGATCACGGAATTGTAGGACATAAAGTCATTGGTGAGCGCCACATCCATATCCCGCGCAAGCTGCACGCTGTTGGCTCCCACATAAAAATCAATGCTGCCATCCATCAACAGGTCTTTCCAGTACATATCCCTGTCTAGCGGACAAAACTCCATAGGGAGCCCGCCTTGTTCGGATGCGGCTTTGAGTATCTGAATATAAATACCGTCCGCTTCTCCCTGCTCATTGATATAAGCCAATGGTCTTGTATCCTCATAGAAGCCGATTCTTATAATATCTCCCCGGTCTATGAGCTGCAGTTCCTCCGCCGCAAAATTTTCCCGCCGGTCACCATAGTACAGATTGATCAGTTCCTGTTCTAACGTAGGACCATCCATATTGATTTCTTCAATCCCGCGGTTTAACTCATCAAGCAGCAAGGCGTTGCCTTTCCAGGATATGTAATAGTAGGGAGCATAGGCGAATTTGCCCACCAGGCACTGCCCCTCCCAGACCTCGGTCAACGTATGCACCGCCACATCGATTTCTCCGGCTTCCAGCGCCTCCTGCAGCTGTCTGGTCGTCTCATATTCCAACAGATTGGGATCGCTGATGCCGTTTCGATTCAGATAATCCAGGAATTCATCTTTCCGAATATAAGTCTCCACAACGCCAAACCGCATATCCCGCATACGATCAAAATCTTCAAAGGCAAGGCTGCTGTCACCTTTCACAAACAGACAGCCGTATGTATAACCGCTTGGCAGCGCCGCATAATCAAAAATCTGCGCCCGCTCTGAAGAATACTGCGCAGACCCTACCAGATCGACTTCCTTTGCCTCAAGCTTAGCCAGCGCCTCATCCCAGCTCTCACAGTCCACATACTCGATCTCCCATCCGGTATAGATGCATACTTCCTCCAGATAAGCCACATCCATGCCTCCATAACCATATTCATCCGAATAAGTATGAAATCCCTCCATTGGGAAAAATGCCACCTTGACGGTACGGGACTGTCTTGCACTGACCGGTATGGGAAGCAGGACCACCGCAAGCACCAGCGCAGTCACGAACGCCATGCCGCTTTGTATCAATCGACGCCAACTTGTTTTCTTCATAATCTATGTCCGCATTCCTTTCTTTATCTATCTCTATGCCCGAACTCATTTTATCTTACCTCTCAGGCAGCAGTTTATCCTGCCATTGTCTGAAATTCCCTCACGGCTCTGCCGCAAGACCACTCCCACAAGAAACTGCCGTTACTATTATACAGTAATCGGCAGTTTAATAAAAGATTTTCTACTATTTAATTACGGATTTTCCTAATTTTGCAACAGTACCGTCACAACCTCATAGGGTTTTAACACCACGTCAATACAGTTCCCCGCTACTGTCGCCTCACTCTCGGTTTCCTCCAACAGATTGCAGATATACGCCTTTTGGAATGCGGTATTTACCGTCAGCTTTGTCTTCGTGTAAGCGTTCTCGGACTCATACATACGAATTATGATGCCATCTCCGTTCTCCGCCTGCTTGATCGTCTCCAGAACAACATTCTCATGCGCCACAGATGCGAAAGAGAAGTTATGGCCGCACTGTGTGCTCATGACAGCCGTAAGCGGCTGGTTGAGTTTATAGGCTTCATCCACCGTGCCGGCTGCCCGCCACCCCTCTGCATGCGGATAGATCGCATAGGTAAACACATGCTCCTCCTGGTCTGCTGTCGGATTAGGCTCCGTACCGGACTTGATCAGAGTCAGCGCCATATTGGAATCCTTGACGGAATGTCCGTATTTACAGTCATTTAACATAGACACTCCGTAATGTCCCTCGGAGAGATCCATCCATTTCTGTCCGCAGCTCTCGAAACGCGCCACATCCCAGCTTGTGTTCCTGTGTGTCTTTCTCGTCAGATTACCGAACTGAATGTCAAAAGCCGCTTCATCCGTATGTACCGCCACCGGGAAATGTACTTTCAACAGTGTCTGGTGCTCTTTCCAGTCCACATGGGTAACAAAGTCGATCCTCCGGCTGTCCGCATAGAACATGATCTTCTGGCTGATCGTGGAATTGGAGGCTTTGCGCTCTATCTCAAGTACGGCGCGCACCGGTCCTAACTCCGTCCATTCCATACGCTGCACCTGATCCACATCCCAGTATTTTTCAGTATAGAATATATCAATATCCCAGCAATCGAAATAAATCGGTTTATCCTCATACATCCGCAGCAGGTTCGCCCGCTCGCCAGGCTGGATCACTTCTCTGTCATTTTCTTTATCAAACAGGCTTGTGATCATACCACCCTCATCCAGCGCCACCGTATAGTAAGGCGTCTGCAGCTGTCTGTCTCCGTTTAAGGAAAACGGCGATACCGTCTCCTGCGTCTGCACCGGTCGGAAAGCCTGGTAACCTTTGGATGGAAGATTTTTCACGAAAGCAACGCTTCCCGTCTTCGTCTTCTGTACCGGATATACATTGCCTGCCTCGTCCGCCAGCGCCTCACCCTCAAACGCGCCAAGCTCCACAACGTCCTCTCTGACTCTGCCCACAGGATTGAAGATCGTCACCGCTTCTCCTGTCCCGGCAATGCTTCGTCTGCGCTCATCGCTCATGTCGGCAAGCTGGCCTGCAAGCTGCGCATACTCTTCTTTGGTCACCTCGTATACTTCATGGATGGCCGATCCGGGCAGGGTATCATGGAACTGGTTTAACAGTACAAGCTTCCACATGGCATCCAGTTCTTTTCCCGGATACTCCATATTCTGTGCTGCCAGAACACTCAGAAGCTCAAGCTCCATCAATCCAAGCTCCGATTTCCGGTTAGACCGCTTATTCCGCGCCATGGAAGTGAGCGTACCTCTATGGTACTCAAAATAGAATTCTCCTTCCCATACGGGCAGTCTCTTATGTCCTCCCACCCGTTCTTTCAGTTCGTCGAAATAGGTGCGTGCGAATTCCTGCCGCACCGTAGGAATTCCTTTCACGCCCTTTTCCATACGGATCGAAGTCTCAATCATCTCTCTGGTAGGACCGCCGCCGCCATCTCCATAGCCGTAGGACACCAGAATGTCGTTGTTGATATCCTTATTCTGATAGCGCATCCAGCCGCCCATGATAGAATCCGGGTGGAGCATTCCGTTATAAGTGGTAAAGAAATCCTTGATGGGCTGGCTCACCCCAAGGGTAGTGATCAGATGGGTCAGAACCTCCGACCCGTCAATTCCGCGCCACATCATCGTATCATAAGGTATCTTGTTAAACTGGTTCCATGCCAGTTTCGTAGTCATGAAATACTCAATACCGCATTTTCGCATGATCTGCGGCAAAGCCCCGGAGTACCCGAACACATCAGGCAGCCACAGGATCTTATTGTCTACGCCAAACTCTTCCTTGAAGAAACGCTTACCGTGCATGAACTGTCTCACAAGCGACTCTCCGGAAGTCAGATTGCAGTCGGCTTCCAGCCACATGCCGCCCTCAGCCTCCCAGCGTCCCTCTTTGATCCGCTCTTTCACTTTCTTGTAGATCTCAGGATAGCGCTCTTTCAAAAAAGCGTATAACTGCGGCTGGCTGGACATAAATTTATAATTCGGATATTCCTCCATCAGCTTAAGGACCGTGGCAAAACTCCGTCCCACTTTCTCCCTCGTCTGCTCTACCGTCCACCACCACGCCACATCGATGTGGGTATGACCAATGCAGGTTGCAATCACATCTTTATATCCTGCCATATCTGAGTACAGCGCCTGGTCTATATAAGCGCTGGCCTCATCCAATGTCCTGTAGAAGTCTTCCGAATAAGGCGTCCGAAGATCGAGGAAATTGACCGTCGTATTCAGGATCTCCTGAATATCCTTGCGGTTTTTGTCATCCTCCTCCATTCTGGAAAAAGCCGCCAGGGGAACCCACAGATCGTAGTAAAGCTTCTCGATCTTCTGATCGATCTCCCGCATCTGAGTCACCAGATTAAACTCCGAATGCAGCGTCCCGCTATAGGCCTGCAGTTCAAGAGTCATCTCTTCTCCCGCCTTAGCCGACGTACAAAGAAGCACGTCTCTGTGATTCATATCGATCCCCTGTACCGCTTCTTTGTTTACAAACAGGAGGAACTGCGGATTCTTGGCATCGTCCCACTCATCAATCTGGGTGCCCACATGCAGCCACATTCTCTTACCATCCAGTTCTTCGGGAACTTTCCAGACCGTCTTAAACCAGTAATGACGATCTTTGCCATACCAGTGCATACTCCGGCAGTCAAAAGTCTCCCAGGGTGCGCTGTCCGCTTCGGCATCTGCGGGATGGAAGTAGTTACCCTCCTTATAATCCCACTGCTCAAGATCAAACTTCTGTTTCACCTTCAATTTCTTTAATTCTTCACAAATCACATTCACTCTCTTGTCTAAAAAATACATATCTGCCTCCTTATCCGGCCGTCTGTGCTGCACGCAAGACCGGATCACCATGCTCTATATTGTGAATTTTTTCAATAATCTCATGCTTCCCCGCTGACCCATACAGCCGTATGCCCCGCCAGGACGCTCCTGCCGTCTTCTCCGCGCACAGGCGGATACTGGTGTTGTTCCACCAAATACTTTTGTGGCAGCACATAGGGTGTGGAACGGTGATTCACAATGATCATACCATTCTCAAACACTCCCGTCTCAATTCCACGCTCCCGGATACCGCTCTTTGGACTAATATGCCGTTCCAGAATATCCCGTATCAGAGTCGTCCGCGACTGGATGAACGGATACATCTCCTTGTTGCCCTGTTCATAGGGAACATGGGGAATATTTTTGGCGGCGTAGGATGCGCCGATCTGTACCCCCATGGAATATACCGTTCCTCTGCCCAGACCGCCTCCCGCTGCGGCGCCTTCATGCCTCGCGACACAGCATCCGCCGCCATCCACATACTCTGCAACGGATTCCCCCGTATGATACCTGTTAAACATCACTCCCTGAGGAATCACTGTCTGTCCGTACCGATATGGCATTTTCTTACAAGGTTCTCCCAGAATACCAAAGCAGGCGGCCGCCAGCTCGTCCCCGGGACCATGTATCACAACGCCTCCGGATTTGACCCACTCCCTGATCTTACATTCGCTTTCCTCATGGGGCTGCGCTCCATAACAGTCATTCGCCGCCACGATCAGAACCTTATAATCATACAATGCGTCCCTCTCTATTTCATGTCCGCTGAGTACATCCGCCTGATATCCAAGATCACAGCAGATCTTATACCACCCTAGCAGATCCAGCCGCCGAATCTTATTATCTCCCACCTCATAAGGCTCATAATTGGCCATTTCGGACGGAAAGAGTATCGCGATCTCTTTCTTACGTCCTCCACGCCTGTGCGCAAGCACCTTTGCAAACCACCGGTTCCCCGCTGCCAGAGACTCCAGGAAATCCGGCTCCATCCGGTTTAATACGCCTCCGTCGTCTAACCCGTTCATGCCATAACATGTATAGCCGTCCGCGCCGCAGGCCGCCATCGTTCCGATCATCTCCGCCGGCGTCAGACAAGCATAAATATCCTGATAGATATACCTGCCCCAGTAAATACCGCCCACCAGAGGTCTTCCCTCATTCATGACACGCATCATGCTGTGCTGGCAGGAAGTCACATAGGCATCAGGACATCCGTCAGGCGTGACAGGCACCGTGATAAAATGGCAGGAATCCACATAGGGCGCCAACGCATACAGATCGATTCCCCGGACAGCCGTGTCCCATAAATCGCTGTACTCATTATCCGAATCCACCTGCTGCCGTCCGTAAATATTCAGAAAGTATCCCCACTGACTCATATCCGGGCACAGAAACAAGTTCTGATTCTTTTCCTTTAACGCCATATGCATTTCCTTAAAGTAGCGTACCAGTTCCCTGATCCGCCATTGTGCATTGTCACGGAAGATCAGGAATCTCGGAGAACGCCTCTTCACATCTTCTTCCGTATAGAAAACGCCCTGCCCGTACCTGAGCTCATGCCAGTACTCCTCAGGACGCAGACTGTCGAAATCCCTGGCCTTTATGCAATAATTCCGGTTCAGTTTCTCTATATTGCCTCCATAGAGTTCTGCCAGATACGCTCTGTATCTTCCGATCCCTTCTTCATCAAAACTGGGAGCTACAACAGGATCCCACATGCTGCAGACAGGAATCACTGTCTTTTCTTCTCCCTCGTTTCCGGTCAGGCATCGCTCGCACCCTGCCCCGTAACGTTCCATGATGCGTCCCACATGTTCCTGCATGGACAGCTGCGCTTTCTTCGACCAGTATTTGTACCATCTTCCGGGACTGCCATCCGCATGTACCGTCTCTTCTCCCAGAATAGGAGGACTGAAACGGATATGCGGATACAGGTTATCCCCGTTTAAATAAAGCAGCAGAAAATTATAAGAAAGCCCATGAGACAGCGCAGACTGTCCCATATACTCCTGCATTTTCACGTATTGGCTCAGCGCGCCTGTCTCATAACGCTCCTTAAAATCTTCCCATGCTTTCGTGTCAAACATAACACTGTTAAATCCCAGTTCTTTGATCAGCTTCATTGTCTCGTCAACAAACGCTTCATCCTCATATGCCGGACAATAGAAATTGCCGAATATCACATTCATATACGGTCTCGCATCCGTCTTGCTGATCAGTTTCATAAGTCTTCCCCCTCATCCGGTCAATCTGTAAACTGTTCTTCTTATTTGCCCATAAATTCGTCAACCTGCTTCTGCGCCGCATCCATGACATCCTGCCATCCGGCTTTCATCAGCTCTTCTTTGATCTCCGGTATCGTGTCTTTGGGGTCGCGCACGCCGGTCATTACCTCACTGCGGTAACGCAGCCATATCTCACGGCAGTTCGCCAGCTGATCCGCAACTTCCGTGGAGTCAAAGGTGAATCCCAACATCTTGGAAGCCACTGCCGCTTCATTCAGCGCTTTCACTTCATCCCACTGGTTGAATTCGTTGATATCTTCCAATGTTACCGTGAAGAAAGTCCCCTGCGTATAACCTGCCATCGACCACTCATTATTGATCTTGTGCACTTTGCCATCCTGTGTATACTCAAAGTTCACGCCCTCTTCTCCGTAGAAGAACATGTCTCGAAGCTTGCTGTCCATATTGACCATATCAAGAAGCTGCAGACATTTCTCAGGATATTTGGTGTTGATGGAAACCATATTCAGAGAGCCCCGCACCGTTTCATTGGAAAGGATCGTATCACCGATCTTCTGCACCACAACCTCTTTGCCCATCTGGGGACCCCATGCCGTTTCGCCTGCGCTCTCCCATCCCTGTGCAACTCTCCACATGTTATAGACACGCGCTTCAGACAAAGCGGACGCATCCGGATTGATGATACCTTTCTGATACCATTCGTGCAATGTCTCCAGAGCGGAATAGACATCCGGCTCTTCCAGCGTAAAGCATACTCTCGCGTCCTCATCGTCATATCTTACGCCAAGAATCTGCGTGCCGGAGCCAATCTGATCATATACATCGAATATGTAATATACGCCGTCATTCTTTACATAGACAGGGTAATCGTTCTTATCCGCTTTCAGAGTTTCGAAAGTTCCTGTCAGGGATTCGATCTCCGTCATGGAAGCAATATCCAGACTGTATTCGTCTACCAGTTCTTTATCCCAAACCGCATAGTTGGTAATAGAGCTGTCTTTATAGGTAGGAACACCATAGATCCTGTCCTTAACTTTAACGCCCTCCCAGTATTTCTCCGGCATCAATTCTCTTAACCCGGGCATATTGGCATCCAGCATATCCGTAATGTCATAATATGCCCCTAAATTAATATCTGCAATATAGTTATTGCCATTGCCAAAAATAATATCAAAAGGCTCGTTTGTGCTTACGATAATACTGCGTCTCTTATCCCAGTCACCCCATGGAATTACTTCCATCTCCAGGTTTACGCCAATCTCCGGTCCAATATACTCGTTCACTTTCGCAAGCCACGTATCATAGTTGGTCGGCATACCGTTTCCGATGGTCACCCACTTCAGGTTAACGATCTCTCCGCTGTCCGTGCTCTGGGAACTCGTTGCCGCCGCACCCTCTCCCGCACTTCCTGCGTCTGTGCCGCCACATCCGGTAAGCGTTGTAAACATCATCACTACCGCTGCACCAAGCGCCAATACTCTCTTTGCTCTCATAATCTTCCTCCTTTTTAATCTGCTTTTCCTTTTTATTATTCCTTGACGGATCCGATCGTCAGACCGGAGATAAAGTATTTCTGGAAGAACGGGTATGTACACGCAATCGGTACGATGATCACGATCGCGATCGCCATACGCACACTCTCCGTCGGCATATTCAGCTTATACTCCTGCATGGACAGTCCGCCATAAGGATTGTTCGCAATATACTCGATATCTTTCTGCATCTTGTTCAGCAAAGACTGCAGCGTCTGCAGCTTCGCATCCTGAATATACAAAGACGCCTGGAACCAATCGTTCCAATAACCGAAAGCCGCAAACATTCCGATCGTGGCCATGACCGGCTTGGAGATCGGAAGCACGATCCGCGACCAGATCCGAAACTGTCCTGCGCCGTCGATCTTGGCAGACTCTATAATGGAATCCGGTACCGTCGTTCTGAAGAACGTGCGGCAGATCGTTACGCTGAATGCCGAACATGCAAGGGGCAGGATCAATGCCCAGATGTTATTGTTCAGTCTTAAAATATTATTTACCACTACGTAGCTCGCAAGCATACCGCCGTTAAACACCATCGGTACGAAAAGCAGCCATGTATACAGCTTCTTCAGTTTAAAAGTTCTTCTCGAAACCACATATCCCATAGAAGTGTTTAATGCTATGGAAATAATAGTACCAACGATCGTCACCGTCACGGACATAAATGCCGCTCTGAGGATCGTCAGCCGCTCATTCCACAAAAATTCATAGGCAGAAGCTGACAGAACCTGCGGAAACAACTGGTATCCATTCGTTCGAAGCACTTCTTCATCCGTGATCGAAATGGAAAAAACAAACAGCAGCGGAATGACACACATGATCGCCAGAACCAGAAATATCAGATTGAAGACTATATTAGTCGACGTCTTGATCTGATTCAATGACTGACCGCTTTTATCCTTTTTACTCACACTTCTCACCTCCTGCTATATGATTCTGTTTTCATTATCAATCTTGCTCACGATCCAGTTAGCAAGCAAAATGGTTCCACAGCTGCAGATCGCCTGGAAGAACGATGCCGCCGCCGTCTGTCCGATGGGTGCTGAAGACTGAATCGCATTATAGATATATGTATCAAATGTTGATGCCGTTGTGTACAGTGATGCAGGCAGCTGCCCTGTCACCTGATAGAACAGACCAAAGTCGGAATTGAATATCTTACCACAGTCCAGGATCAGCATCATGATGAACACCGGTTTGATCGCCGGAAGCGTAATGTGCCTTGCCTGCTGTGCTTTTGTCGCACCGTCCATCACCGCCGCTTCATACAAAGACGGATCGATTCCGGTAATGCTTGCCAGATACAGCACCATACCATAGCCCATACCCTTCCATGTATTTAAGAATACAATGATGAAAGGCCAGTATTTGCTCTCCTGATACCACATGATCCGCTCGCCGCCCATGGCGGTTATGATCCCGTTGATATAACCTCTCTCCGGTGTCAGCAGCGCATAGACAAAGTAACTGATGACTACCCATGACATGAAATAGGGTAAAAACATCATGGTCTGATACACCTTGGAACCTTTCTTATTGCGCATACTGCTCAGCATCAGCGCTCCGCCGACCGCAACACTGGCACTGATGATAATGAATGCAATGTTATAAAGAATCGTGTTCCTAAGGAGCATCGTAAATGAGTTGGACGTGAAGAAATATTTGAAATTCCCGATTCCCGCCCACTCGCTGTGCAGCAGATTGTAAATGAAGCCATGCCCTCCGGGCGCCAGCTTATACACCTTAAACGCAATGATCACACCAAACATTGGCAGATATGAAAATATCAGAAACCACAGCAATGTAGGCAGCGACAGCAAGAACAATTCCGTATCGTCTTTAGACCAAAGCTTCTTCCGGGGCTTTTTGGCATGCGCTTTTCTCTGTCCAGCACTTTTTCCATCTCCATTCCCTTTACCTCCTTTGTTTATATTTTATTTATTTTTGTTAACTAAAGATTAACATTCATTGTAATATATGTCAACATCAATATACATTTTTATTATATTTTTGTCCTTTTATCATCGCATTTTGTGCACTTTTCTTTTTGTGCAACATATGTTATATATTTTTATGTAAATTTTATATTTACAAATATTAACATTTTGTCATGTTTTGTTTACATGCATCAATTGTACAGTGCACGTACACGTTCTATAAATAAAAAAAGTATTCTGTATTAACATATGTAAACCAATTTATTGTTTTTTCCCATTCGCTGTGCTATACTAAAATCAATCGCTCCACTCGGCGCGGTTACATACCGGAATTCAAACACACAAAGAATCACAGGAGCCACTATGGAAAAAGTAACTATGAAAGACATCGCTGATGCTCTGGATATTTCCAGAGTCACTGTCAGTAAGGCATTCAACAATCAGGCCGGCGTATCCGATTCCCTCCGGGAATCCATCTTTGAAAAGGCCAAAGAGCTCGGATACACCAAGCTTCCATATCAGGCGGTCAATCCATCCACACAGACCGGGCGCGCCGAACACACCGTTGCCCTGATCGTGTCAAGGCCCGACTCCGCCTCATTCTGGACAGGAATCATACACCGTATGGCGCAGGAGCTTTCCGAATATAACATTAATCTTATGTATATTTATGTTCCTTCCGTTTTCACAAAAGAATTCTCCCTGCCTGCCATCCTTTCCAAAGACAGTGTGGAGGGCATCGCCGTAGTAAACGTATATGACCCTGTCATTCTCGGTATGGTAAATGAACTGCCCGGTCCGAAAGTCTTTCTCGATACGATCCCCTCCCTGACCGACCGCAAGCTTCACGGTGATCTGATCCTCATCGAGGGTTTCCGCACCGAATCGGAGATTACGGAGCTGTTGATCGCAGAGGGACATAAGGAGATTGGATTTCTGGGCGATATCAACTATGCCCAGACCAACAAAGAACGTTATCTGGGATACCGTGACGGTATGGACCGCTATGGGCTTACCATCCGTCCGGAGTACTGCCTGACCAAAAGCCTGGATGTGTTCTCTTATCAGCAGGAGATCAATCTGTTTCTGGATTCCCTGTCCACCTGGCCCACCGCTTTTGTATGCTCCAGCGACTTCATCGCCCATTATGTACAGTTGTATATGGATGAAAACCGGCAAAGGATCCCCCACCCGGTAACACTGACGGGATTCGACGACACTGACGAATATGCCAATGTCCGCGGGCGTATCATTACCGCCAATGTTCCCACGGGACTGCTCGGAAAGCGGATGGCCATGCAGATGCTGTTCCGCGCGAACCATCCCGACGCTCCCCAGGAACTGACCTTTATCAAGCCTTACATTATCAGATAGATGCCCAAAGGCAAAGAAAACGCAGCATGCTAAAAGGGTTAGGATTTAGTATCCTAACCCTTTTCAGTAATTGATCCGTAACCGTGTAAGCCGTCCTCTCCTCACACTCCACTTCAGGAAACTTTCAGCACGATCCGCACTTTAAAAGTATTGTCCTCACACTGGAAATCCAACTGCCCGTTGTATTCCCTGGCGCTGCGCAGCATGCTCCTGATCCCGATGCCGCCTTTTCTCGACTGTGGAACTCCGTTCTCAAAGTCCACTTGATTTTGACACGTATTCTTGACCATCATAGTCAACTTATCATTTTTCATCTGTATCCTTACATCAATAAGCGTTCCTGCGCTTCCCGCTTCGACGCAGCCGTGCACTGCATTCTCCAACGCATTGCCCAGGATTGCCGTAAAATCAATATCCCTGACTCCTATATCCTGTCTGACTGCAGATTGCACCGTCATCCTGATTCCCGCCTGCTGCGCCCTCTGTGCATATGCCGTCAGAATGCTGTTAACTGTCTTATTTTCACAAAAACGTGCCGGAATCTGCGTCTCTTGTGCTTCCTCCTTTTCTTCCATATATCTCAGAAGCTCTTCCACTTCGCCCTTTCTCGCATATTCCATGATCACAAGATCATGATGTCTCACATCGTGTCTTGTCCGGTCCGCCTGCTCCACTTTTTCCTCAATCATGGCAAGTGACCGCTCCAGATAGGCATTATTAAGCAGCGAATATTCCATCTCTTCTTTCACTTTCATCTCACCACGCATGGCATAGATCGCCCAAAGCATAATGATATGCGTGGCAAACAATATGATGCCGACTCCGCTGGAAATGAGCCTGTCACGCAGCCCCCTGACCATCACATGCTGCGGAAAGATCGAACAGTAAATAAACAAAGCATCTCCTGCCAGTCCTACGGCTGCCAGCCATTTCCAGCGTGATTTCAGGTATTCCTCGATTTCCAGATAAGTCTTCCTGAGATAACGATAGTACAGCCATACTACGATAACAAAATAGAAGCATCGAAACAGAATATCCGCCCACACATTTCCATTGAAAAAAAGCATGGCCGTCCGGACTCCCATACCAACTCCCCACAGCAGGACAAACACCAAAAGTGAAACATTATAGAGTATCTGCGAGATACTGCACTTACTCATGAAGCAAAAGAAAATGATCATGCCAATAGAAAAGGATATTGTAATAAATCTTGCATAGCTCTGAGCCTCCGCCAGCACCCAAAGGGTCGAAATTACAGTCCACAACGCAATAAAACCCGTATAAGCACAAATCGTTTTCTTCCATGAATACCGCGGTTTGTCCATAATCAAAAACAGTACACAGCATTGTATGATCTCCAATAGATTCCGCACGATAGTAACACCTGCTGTCACTCCTAAAACCATACTATTCCTCCCATTCAAAGTCCGCCTGCCGCCATGCCAAAGCTCTACACAGATATCCCCTGCCAAAGTTCTGCTGCCCCATGGCATTGTGTCATTTGTCGGTAGAACGCCCGCTCCCATATCCGCTGACCACTGCCAGGATCAGCATCACCAGCATACAGATAGAGTAATAATTCACGAAAGGTACCGCCGCCGGCGCCACCGCGAATCCCTCCCCAAAAGCCGCCGACTGCTGCGCCGGAATCACACAGTGCACCGTCCAGGGCGCCAGAAAGCAGAATACACAGCCCGTACAATCCATCAAATTCGCCCTGCGGTACCGATCCACACCTGCCTTTTCCCCGATCTCATTGACCAGATCTCCCAGGGCAACGATCGCCACAGATATAACACCTGTTATCATACTCAGGATACCCACAGATACAACGATAGTCGCCTCTGTGCTGCGCTCTTTCCTGGCAAATCGCTCCATAAGTCCCCTCACATCCTCAAACAGGCCTCCGCACTCCAACACACCCAGAAGCGCAAACACCGCAATAAGCATTGCCACCGTACCTGCCGTCCCCGTGATGGCCTCTATGACTACTCCGGACACGGAAAATCCGCCAGGAAACGCAATCAACTGCGACACCTCATAAACCCCGGAGAGAAGCCCTGCGGCAGCTCCCGTCATAATGCCCCAGGATAACGCGGTGATCAGGTGTTTGCGCATGATGCACAGGACGATGATAACCACCGGCACCACCAACATGATCAGGCTGACCGGATTCACTTCTCCGCCTCCTGCTCCCATCGCCGCGCCCTTGCCTGTCGTTTTGGAAAACAACAGAAACAGGATAAGAGCGCCTGCTGCCGCAGGCAGACTATAACGCGTCCGAGTCTTGACTACAGTTCCCAGATCTGCATGCTGTGTCGCCGAAGAAGCGATAGTCGTGTCCGAGATCGGCCCCAGATTGTCTCCAAACGCCGCACCCGACACGATCGCTCCGATCATATATTCCGGCGCCGCACCTGCCATCACGCCTACCGGAAACAAGATCGGAATCACCACAAAATAGGTTCCCACCGAAGTTCCCGTCGCAAAGGCAAGCAGGCAGGTGATAAGAAATGTGGCCGCCACGAAGAGCTTGCCCGTAAATCCCGCCGCCACCACATATGCCGCGATCGTCTGTACTGCTCCGCTGGCAGAGATCAGCTTGCCCGAAACTGCCGCCAGGATCACCGCTAACACGATCACGGCAAACATTGGCTTACTCAGACCGTATACCAACGCCTCTCCGTAGGCCTTTTCATCTTTTGCAAAAATAACCCCCGTCACCAATGCTGCAAAAAACGCCAGCACATAGCCGTTTACATTGGACTGGCTAAACGCCGCCCACCCGATCATTGCCGCCGCCACAATGAGCGGCGCCAGTTTTCCCACTTTTCCCAAACGAAATTCTATCCTTGCTGCTTTCTGATCCATCTTCATACTCCCTGCGTATCCGCATCCTTGTCCAAAATCAATGCTGCGCTCACAGTATAGCATTATTGGCGGAAAAATACCATACTTCTATCCTTAAAACCACCCTGCGCATGGCGTCTGACGCAAAGATTCGGAAACCTGCATCCGCATGATTTCCGAATCCTGATCCGTCTCATTCTGTTTTTCCTTACTCTTTTTCTTTACTCTTTTTCCAGAAGTTCCCTCGCCTGACGGCGGACTTCGTCCGTAATCTCAGGGTATGGTCCATACTGGAGCAGATTATAGGCGGCTGAGATATTAGCCATCCTCGCAGTTTGATACAGGGAGTTACCCTCGCACCATGCATAGAGCGCTGCCGCCGTAGAACAGTTGCCGCATCCCGTAGGGTCCACGATTTCGCCCACCGTCACGCTCCTGGCAAAAGCCGCCTGCCCGTCTGCGATCATATAAGAGCCCTCGCTTCCCACTCTGAAAAAGCATGGGATCCGTAATTCTTTTATCTTTTCTATCACATCTTCTTTCGTTTCCATATGGAAAAGAGCTTTCGCCTCCGGATAATTCAGGGAATACATGTCCGATCTTGCAATGCACTCCAACACTTTCTCATGGCGGCTCGCAGTCATCGCGGCGGAAGTCGGAAGTTCCCACATGATCTTAGCTTTCGTCTTCTCACGTATCCAATTTATTTCATCCCAAAAGCCGCTTGTCTCCGACGCCTCAACATATATTCCTTTCGTGTCCGCATCGCAGCAGGAGGAAATGACTCTGCCGGAAACCAGATCCAGCTTTTCGACCTCCGCCTCCTCTTCCTCTCCGTAGATGGAGTGTTCCGAATGCAGCCCCTCCGCCCCATATAGGAGCTGCGTGTACTGCGTATGCGGAAGAATATACTGCAGTCCTGCCAAAGAGCAGTGATTCGCCTCCATCCATGTGCCGTAAAATTTCCCAAAGTCGTCTCCCACATTGGATACGTACAGGCAGCTGTCTTCCCAGATCTTGATCCCCTCCAGGCAATAAACGGAACCTCCAAGATGCCCCTGGCTCCTGCTGCCGTCCGCATATACAATGTCATTCACGATCGTCGGGCCTGCTACAACATATTTCATTTATAACGCCCTCCCTTCCGTCCACAGACAGTCTCTCTGTCTCTCAAGCGCCTGCACCTGATCCGTGCTGTTTTTCAGTTCATGCAAAATGACCAGTCCGGGGTTCACCGCCTGCAGTCTTCCGATCAGACGCCGCATCATAACACCGTTTAAGATACCCTCCGACAAAACTTCATGGGAATCGTATTCCGACAGGACGATCTTCACGCCGTATTCTTCCATATCTTCCCATTTTTCCAGACTCTGTATCTCTTCATTATATTTTCCGATCAGAATGCCGTTTTTAAAATAAGCCGTCCTCTTCATCCTGCAGTCAGACAGATGAATGGAACCCGTTTTGGCAATGATACTGCGGTCTAAGAGATTCTTTTCAAGCCATTTCTCTGCAAATAGGGACGCAGTATTTCCATATGTCTCTTCCAGCTCCCGCATATCCTGCGTGATCTCCAGGGGCGTTAAGAAAAATTCCGCCCTCTGGTCTTTGTCCGAGAATCCAACCGCGTGAAGCAGATGGTTAATATCCCATCCGATCCTCACTTTGTCATAGGGATCATACAGCTGGCAGAACATCTTCCCGAAATCCTCTGCTGTCTGCAAGCCATACTCCAGCCCCCATCCGGCATTTTCCACTTCTATCCGGGGCGAATCCTCCGTAAGAAGACCACGCTCTAACAGACGGTTGACCAATTCCTGTATCATATAGATCATTGCCTGGGCAATGTCCTGTCTCGTGATCGTAAATTCCCACTTTCCGTCTATCGGCGCATAATCGATCAGATGGAATGTATAGGACTGTGCATTTAGCGCGCAGGCAAGCTCATATTCCTGTACCCACCTCTCGTACATGTGGCTGCCTGTCAGATCTCCATAATAGCTCTTCACAAGATCCAGACCACCGAAACGCTCCACCAGCTGGGCATAATTATTCTTGGTGAGAAAACTCGTCGGATACGCCCAGTAGGAACAATGAAGCCGTTTAACATTCAATCGTTTCAGCCTCTGCGTCAAATCTTTCTTTTCAGCCTCATCCCTGTATAAAGGCTCGTCTCTGGAAATGACATCATCCATGAACACTTCCATCCCCGCAAGCTGATGTTCCTCGCAGAATCCTGCAATATCCGCTCCCTCGGAAAACAGCTCTTCCTTATATGTAGAATATTCCTCTATCTTTTCTACCGAATACTGAACGGGCTCCGAAAGGCTGCTTCTGACCTGAATGATCTCTTCCATGAACCTGGCCGCATGTTTGGCACATACGTCTCCCGTGTCCTTATAAGTATCTTTGAAATAGCTTCCTACGATGGCGCCGTCCGCATACTGCATCTGCACGGCAGCATTTTCCGGTGTCATCCCCGCACCGACGAAGAGCGGAAAATCTCCAATGATATTGCGGAAAGTGCCTATCTTGGACAAATCCGTCTCCTGACCCGTGGCGTCTCCCGTCACTACGATCGCGTCACATCGTCTCATACCGATCATCAGATCTTCATCCAGTCTCCGCCCGGATTTGTAGGGCTGATACTTAAACCTGACTCCGCCAAGAACGAAAGCGTCGCACTTTTCTCTGACATCCGTGATGAACTGATCGAACGCTTCATCCTCTTTCGGACTCAAATGTCCCGCTACGGAATCCAGCTGAATAAATTTTGCGTGATATTTTTGCGCCAGCTCGAATCCAAGCGCATCGTCATGAAGCAAATTGATGCCATAACAAATATCCGGATATTTCTCACTGACATGTTTCAATGCCATCTCGGCCTGCCTTGGATCTCCGAAATAGTTTTCAACCAGAACACCGTCAACCCGATTCGTCAAAAAGACATCTATCTCCCTTTCGAGAATCTCAATAATCTCCTGATCCGTACTGCCTTTCAGATGGAGCATTCCGATAATCGGCTTGTCCGTTCCAAAAACTGTTTTAATCTGCCTGTTCATCCTGCTCTGCCTCCTTATCATTGTTCCTCGCGCTTTCCTCTCCGTTTCTTTCCTTTGCTTTTGTCCAAATATAATATGCAGGCATACCCGTTACTACAACCAAAAATGCTGCGATAATGCTCCCCAGTGCAGACCACATAAAGGTGGACACAACCAGTATAAGGCTTGATAAGATAGACAGGATCGTCATCACTCTCCACGCCGGCGCTCTCCAGAGCGGATTATAATCAGCTTTTTTACGATGCACAAATATTGTAACAAACGCCATGGTGTTCTTCAAAAGCAAAACTACCGTAAAATATCCCAGAAGATCAGAAATATTGGATGCGAATACCATCACGATCGCCAACATGCACTGCACGATAATAGAAAAATACGGTGTATTGTATTTTGGATGCACTTTGCCGAAGCTCTTGAAGAACAGGCCGTCATTAGCCATTGCATATTCCAGTCTCGGCTGAAACATGATAACGGATGACGTTGCGCCCATTACCACGATAATTCCTGCCACTGCAATGAAGCTTCCCGCAAAATTACCGATGACCGGAAGACCTGCCGCTGCATCCGCAAGCGGAGCTGTCGACTCTACCAGCTTGTCAAAGGGAATGATCCCCGTGATCACTGCCGTCAGGCAGACATATAAGAGAATGATGATGATAACGGAACCGATCAAGGCTCTTGGCATTGTCTTTTTGGGATCCTTGATCTCACCCGTCATATAACAGCATGCGCTCATGCCGTCGTAAGACCAGGTGGTAGCTGAGATTCCTGCGAGCAGTGCCGCGATTCCCACCGGCGCACCTGCCACCGCGGGTGCCGACAGCAGATCTCCCCGCACGAAGAAGATACCGAATCCGATGATGATCGCAAAGGGCAGTATTTTTACAAAAGTCAGGATCGTATTCATGCGGCTGCCCCCTTCCACTGACCGGACATGCATGATCATAAAGAGAACGATGACCGCCACTGCTACGAATTTCACACCTAAGGTACTCATCGGCATCAAAAATGCCGCATACTGTGCAGTCGCTAAAGCCACAACCGCGATTCCCGGCGGATCATTCGCCCAGAACGTCGCCCATCCCGTTAGAAACGCCAGTTTCTTCCATCCGGCATGTTTTACGTATACATAATGTCCTCCATCCTCCGGATATGCAGTAGCAAGTTCCGCATAGATCAGATTCTGCGGTATGATGATCAGACCGCCTATTGCAAAAGCAAGTATGGTAAAGAGCGCCGAGCCGGAAGCTCCCGCCACTTCACTGATCGAAGTAAAAATACCCGCTCCGATCGTCGTGCCTATCGAGACACCGATTGTTGCCCATAAACCCAGTTTTCGTTTTAACTGATTTGACATATTCATATCCTCCTAGTATAATACAAACAATAATGTATTTTTAAATACATAGTTTACTATATGGATATGCTTATCTTCGTTTCAGGCAGAAAGTAGCAGAACATGAATCATTTTCATTCCTGTTCTGTGAAATATCCCACCGGAAGACTATCTGTAAAACAAATGATTGGCGTCGTGTGTTTTCGTTAAGAAGTCTTCTGGTGTTGGACTTTTAAATTCTCCTCCTTTCTGTCTTTTTTACTTCCCCTGTGAAAATAAACATTGTTCCCTTATGAGGGTTCTATTCAAGACTCGGCCTGATAATGCACGGCAAGTCTGTTTCTGTCGCTTCTTGTATAAGACCGGTTAAACTCTATCTTTCTTCCATTCTCATCGCAGCTTGTGTATTCGAACAGAAGTACCGGAGTATCCTGCCCTATTTTCAACAGCCTGGCCTCTTTCGCGGCCAGCATGGTGATCGATAAACTCTGCTTCGCCGTCTTCGGGAATACCCCGTGAAATTCAAAGGTTTCATAAAGTGAAAACACTCCGAGATCCACTTTTTCCAACTCAGGGCACACGTCGTAGGGAATGTATGTCTCCTCGATGGAATGAGGTTCATTGTTTAAAAGAAACAGTCTGCGCAGATAAATGATCCGATCGGTTTCCGCAACATCCAGAAGCTTCGCATATTTCACTCCCGCAGGGCGCACTTCACGAAACAAAAGCTTTCTTCCCGGAAATCCTTCCTCCTTGAGCACAGTCCTTGTAAATCCCCCCAGCTCGCCCAGATTACGTTCTTTCAATTTACCTGCCACATACAGCCCTTTGCCCTGTATTCTTTTGATCTGCCCCTCATTGACAAGCGCAGTGATCGCATTGTGTACCGTCAGTCTGTTAATGCCATATTCTTTGGCAAGCTGTATTTCCGAAGGCATTTCGTCTCCGGGCTGATATATTCCCTCCTCGATCTGTTCCCGTATCTGATCTCTCACCTGAATATGGATCGGAGATCGATTATCGATCTGTTTCATCTTCCCACCTCAATCTTCCTCTTATTTCAGGATGCTGGAGAACTGCAGCTTATCCGGTCTGACTACGGCTCGTGAGTATATGACGGGTTCTTCTTTATCCGCACCCGTCTTCTGCACGAAAAACAGCGGGGCATTATCGGAAATCTCCAGATATTCAGCTTCCTCCGGCTGCGCGGTCGTGATTCCGATCGTCTCGCCGCCGTATTCCAGTTCCCTGCCATAGCATTCCCGAAATACCTGGTAAATGTCCTTTTCCTCCAGCCCGGCTTTCGTGATATCTCCATATTTTTCCGCCGAGATCCAGCTTGTCTCAAACACTACCGGAATGTCATTTAAGGACAAGAGCGTCTTTGTCTTCCATACCGGACTTTCACTCGCCGCCGCAAGATGTCTGGCGATCTTAGGCTGTACCTTTTCCTGTTCCACTGACAGCACTTCCAGAACCGGCTGCTCTCCTAACTTGATAAAATGCTGATAGAACGAATCATACCTCACAAGCGGGATCTCGATCTTTTCTTCCGCCACGTAATTACCCATGCCCCGGATGCTGTAGGTTTTGCCTGCGCGCTCCAGACATTCAAATGCGTTTCGCAGCGTTACTCTGTTGCAGTCAAAAATTTCGCATAGTTTTCGCTCTCCAGGGAACTTATCATGACTCTGCAGTCCCTCATGCAGGATATAACACTCGATCTGTTCCATAACCTGATACAGAGGACTAATCCCATATTTCATAATTTACTCCATTTCTGCGCTGCTTTTTATCCATAACAAATCTGCGCCTGCGCTTTTTCGATACAATCTATTGAGCATATGGTGCCATCAGCTTCTTACTACAATATACATTATAATAATTTTCTATACCTGTTTATATATCTAATCATTTTTCTATACCATCCATATGGTGATATTACCATACAAACATCGACATGTCAATTCATTATTATGCAATATCACAACAAAAAAAGGGCCATGCCCTTTTTTATGTCCTTTTTTGCCTACTCCTTGAAAATATCTGCAAACCACGCATAAGGAATCTCAAATGTTGGACTGCCGCTACAGCCTGCCTGAACCTCATACCTCTCATAACATAATACGATTCCATCCGGTGTCAGGTAACCCCGCATTTCTTTCAGATTTTTCGCCAGTACATTATTATCAAACGATTCATTCCAATGATCGGCGCCTGTCATCTCACAATATTTATAAACTGCCGACGTCAGACGCTTTATATAGACACGCTCATCTACCGTAAAAAGATCATCCATATGCAGTATAAGCCCCGTTTCACGGTCAAAGATCAAGGGCACTGAATTTTTCCAGTCCCTGATTCCGCCCTCATAACCTCCCATGTAGAAATGCATGGAAATATAGGTTTCTCCCACATACAAGTGATCATAATCATAGGTTCTGCGCCATGAGATACAGCAATCCTGATCCAGTTCACTGAACTCCTGAAAGAAATTGTCTTTATCTTTCAGGGCAAGTTCCATCAGGTATTCCATCTGCTCATTTATTTTCTCATAAGAAGCAATCCGGGAATTAAATTTAGGCAGCCTGACACTGAAATCCCCATAAGTAGAGCCGCCGTCCCTGATCCCGAAAGACTCCTCATAGTAAAACTCCCCCTCTGTATCCAGATATTGTTGGGCATCCTCATCCTTTCTTCCCGGATAATAGAAATTTGCTTCATATAAAAAGGAAGTATCCAATACCAGATCCTGTGTTCTCAAAGGTTCCATATCCTCAAATATAGCAAACCCGTCTTCCTCCAGGATATGCCAGAGAACTCCTTTGTCCTCAGATTCAAAATACCTTGCAAACACCTGTCCGTTCACCACAAAGATGCCTCTGTTATAGTTTCCGGCAAACCATGGCCGTGTTTCTGCCGTATCGCTCTTTCGCCGCGCTAAAAGACGATCCTCTCCGGTCGATAGCTCTATCCCACGCAGTTGTTCTTCATTCATTGCATGCATTACGTAGGCCTGTCCGCGTGCTATCGTAAAGCGCCATGCGTCAGAAGTCAAAATTTCCTCTTCTCCCTGTGCATTCAGGCGTATCAGTTCTTCTCTCTCCACGTCCACCCAATACAGATCTCCCTGATAGGGCAGGATATCCCATATCTGGCTTTCTTTGCACAGAATTTTCTCTTCGTCTTTTCCGTCCGGACTGTTTCTATACAGTACATATCCCTCTTCGTCTTCATATACCAGATAATAAAGCCATTCCTCATCCGCCACAAATTCTCTGCATACCTTAGGGACCAACAGCCTGCAGCCGCTCCCATCCAGCTGCATGGAATAGAGATATCTGTCATCCTCCGCTGCATCTTCCGTCAATTGATAGAAAGGATCGTACTCTCTGTCATAAACAGAGCGAAAATAAATCCTGTCCCCCAAAACGATCAGCTCCTGCATGGGGAAATCAGAAAGTTTCTCGAGTCCGCTCCCATCCGTCCCTACGCGGTACAGCGTCCTGCCGTCACTGAGGTTTATGAAATAGACCTGATCCTCTCTGACGCAGATAGATCCCGGCATCTGATCAGCCACTACCTCCACAGACATCCCGCGCCCTCTCGTGCGGCATAGAGAATAGTTCTTTGTCTGGCTTCTGAAATAATAATATCCATCCGCATAGGTTATGCCATTGCCCTGATGCAGGTTCTGAACATATTGCACATAAAAATCATCATCCTCAACAGATGTATCTGTGTCTGCCTGCGGCTCTTTGTCTGCCTGTTCTTGCGCGCTCTCCTCCTGTACTTCTACCCGTTCCTGCTCCCTCTCCCGGGCATCTAACCCGGGTTTCATAGCATTTCTTCCGCTGCATCCCGTCATAAACAGCAGGATTCCCAGTACTATACATACTCTTTTTCTGTCTGCCCTCATGCCCATTCTCATACTTTCACCCCTTTGTACGTTTGCAATATCTGCTTCTCGCATTCATTGCACTTTACATCAGGATAGCATTTGCAGGCATCATTTTGGCATCGAAGATGCATCGTTTTTGCATCATTTCTCTACTGCCAGGCTCCTCCGGTCAGATATGCATGCAACATCATATTTACTAATCGCATGTCCCAATAACTGCATGATCTGAAGTTCATCTTCGGCATCCAAAACCGCATTATGCGTCTCACGGTATCCCTTATTTCCACTGAGCATCTTCAGTATACTCTCAACACCGTATCCACATTTCATTCTTCCGGTTTTATAGCAGTCTGCGCAATCCGGTATCGCTCTATTATATTGGCGATATGCCGCCAGGCGCATAATATCATACCATTCGTACTTTGCGTACTCCGGCAGATGATTCCTGTCAAAAGAAGCATTATATGCAAAAAGTTTCTGCACATGGTATGTATCCAGCCATTGCCCAATCTCTTCCAGGGCCTGCTTTCTATTTGTAACAACAACGCCTTTTTCATCTAATCTCAATTCATTTGCATACATTCCGCCTGCTCTGTATTCCGGATCGAGTATGTAATATATCGAGTCAATCTTTTGCATCGTTTCCTGATCAGCAACCACTACTCCGATTGACATTACCTCATCATCCCAGTTTGTCTCCGTATCAACCACTGCAAATTTATCTGTAAAGTATTTTTCCATGTTCACCTCAAATAATCCGGGCGCAACAGCCCGCGTGATTTTTTGAATATATTATTTCAGTTTCTATACTGATATATCCTTTGTATCTGCTTGCTTCTTCAATATTCTCACAAACAATGACTTCATTGTTATCTAAATACAATTTCATTGACGAATAATCAAATTCTATATATCTTCCCGTAAAATGCCACAGTCCCAGTGCTTCCAGCAGAATATATAACAACATGCAGACAGAACCTATATATTCCATATTATCATACAGCTTTCCACATACCCCAATATTAATAAGCCATATTGACCCTATTACAATTTTTTTGCCAAATTTGTCTCCTAACAGCCTTTAAGATATCACCATGTGCTACATTCTGAAAGCGCTAAATTGGAATCTACTGAATTGTCTGCAAAAATGCTTCGACCTCTTTATTGAATTTGGCATATCTTTTATTTGCAATAAAGTGATCACCTTTTATAATCGACAATTTTGCATTGGGTATATTTTCTGCAATCTCTTTTGTGTGAGACTCCTTGATCATATCATTTTTCCCGCAGATCACGAGCGTAGGAGCTGTTATTTTTGACAATTCATCTGGGCTGATATTGGGTTCCTTAACCATTAACCCGAGCATTTCCGCATTCTTCTTTGCCTTGGGCGATTTTGAAGCGAATCGCCCCGCTATTTTGTATCCTATTTCAATCGGAACCTGTATTATTCTTTTTACACCCTCTGGATTCAGATTTCCGCCATTTAAGATCAATGCCTTTACTTTGTCCGGGTGGTCCATCGCAAACTTCATTGCAATATTCGCGCCATCTGAAAAACCCAAAATAACGGCACTGGAAATTTCAAGTTCCGTCATGAAAGCGTATAAGTCACAGGAAAACTGTTCAATAGTAAAAGGTCTGGTACCCCTTGGTGATTTGCCATGCCCCCGTGTATCTAAAGCAATCACCCTGTATGATTCACTAAAGTAATCTATTTGTTTCCTGAAATAGGAACCGTCCTCCCCATTCCCATGTAAAAGGATAAACGGCTCCTTATTTCCTTTTTCCTGATAATATAAAGATATATTCATATTATAGTTCCTCATATACATTTGAAAGCGGCAGAAATATTTTTGCATCCCACTCAATTTTTTTGCATCATTCTCTACTTCTTTCAGTCTTTGAAATTCTTTGATCAAATATAGTTTAAAAACAGGGCTGATCGCTGAAGCAAATTCAAATGCAATATCTTTATGCGCATACGTTCCTCAATATTTTCCATGTGATTTATGAATTATTATTCGTTTTATCCCTACCATACGTTTATATGGAATCCAATCAACACGTACTAAGCACTCCATTCGCCACCTGATGTCACGAAATAAAGTGCTTATTACTCCAGGAACCCCATCTTCATCCCGCCATTCTCAAATAGTTTATCAGCAAAATCGAAGTGCATGAGCGTGACCGAAAACAGGTGAGATACGTCATCCAGCATATCGGGATATATTTTAACCATATCGGCAAATTTGCAGTATTCTTTTCAGAACTGTAAATACCAAAAAACTGCAAATTCTTCATTATCAAAATTCCTATATAGCATAGTATTAACTGCACCAATTACAAAACCACATTTTGCATAGAAACGACATGCCAATAGGTTATTGTCTTGTGTTTCTAATGCCAAACCATTTAGATTGGCATTTTTAGCCCATTCGGCTGCTTTTCTTATTAAGCTGGTTCCAACCCCTCGTCCTCTAGCGGATTTTGCAACACATAGGTCTTCAATAAAAGCATATTTATTCCAATCTCTTTTTAAAACAATTTGTCCGATACACTCTGTATCAGAATATGCTAAAAAAATGGTTTTATCGTTATTATCTATATATGAAGCATAGTCAAAGGTATCATACGGATATGCTTTCATATAAATCTGTCCGGCTAATTCTTCTGTATATGTCCAAACTCCCTCAGAAAATATTGGCTTTATTTTTCCTATAATCTCAAATGGTTGATTTGCTTTATTTATATCTGCAAGATTATGTTGAGCTATTTTTACAATCTCCATTACAAGATCCTTTCTATATTTTGTTTTCTCTCAAATCCCGATTGTAATTTGATGATTTTAAAGGGAAATACTTGAGGCTAAGCACAGCGATTGATGACGTATAATAAGTTTCGCAAATTAATTTCATAAAAATAGACATGGTCTATAGCCGTTTGGTAGAATTAAGTC
>ERZ808051.349-NODE-349-length-54510-cov-5.825731_pt1 | contig 54510 bp, 49 predicted proteins | sample MGYA00380199_ERZ808051 | MGnify/ENA primary metagenome ERZ808051 (study PRJEB31490, sample SAMN06133391) | mouse gut metagenome | isolation source: J11 | host: mice | place: China: Chengdu | collected 2015-05 ... | reverse complement strand
GGCAGGCCGGAGCGCATCGACCACCGCAGCTACAAGCGCCAAGGCGTTGATAAAATCCCCACCGTCCACATGGGGCCTGCCGCCAGCCAAATGGAGCGCCGGGGCATCCAGACGGAGAAAGGCAACATCAACCGGGAGATTGCCGCCGACAACAAGCTGCTAAAAGAAATTAAAGCCCGTATTACCCGGCTGTATAACTGGAGCAAGGAGCAATCCACCCAGCCCCAGGGCCGGGAAAGCATCATGGATTTTCTTTTCCAGGCAAGGCAGGACACCGCCCCGACTTCCCGCTATGGCAAGGTCAAGGTGCTCCAGGCAGATGCAAAACTTTTCAATTTCCTGATGGAGAACGGTATCAAATCCATGCAGGAATTGTTTGACAAGGTTGCTGCCATGAACGGTGATTATTACGACTTGCGCGGCAAAATCGTGAGCAAGGAGCGCCGTATTTCTGCGCTGACCGAACGGCTGGAAATGCGGGCGCAGTATCAGAAGTACAAGCCCGTCCGCCAAAAGTTGGACAAGGTTGCTCCTGGAAAGCGGGAGCAATTCGAGCAGCGGCACAGCGCCGACCTTGCTCTGTTCGATGCCGCTGTCCGTTACCTGGACACGCTGAAAGCCTCTGGCGAAAAGATTACCCCCAAGGCGTGGAGGGCCGAGGCCGTAAGGCTGACCGCCGAGAAAGAGGCTGATTATCTGAAAATGCGTAATATGCGGGAGGACATTAAGGCAGTTGAGACTTTGAAAAAGACCGCAGAGCGTCTTGCCAGGGAGGGCCAGACCCAGCGCAGGGAGGAACAGGAGCGATGATACCCCACATGACCTATCCGCAGTATCGCACCGTCCAACGGCTGATACATAGCTGCTGTAACTATGACCGGGGAAACTGTCTGCTGCTGGATGATGGGGAGGAATGTGTCTGCCCGCAAAGCATTTCCTACTCGCTGATCTGCCGCTGGTTCCGGGCCGCTGTGCTGCCGCTGGATGAAAGTCTGTGCGCTGCCCTGCTCCATCGGGAGAACATGAAGAAATGCGTCCTATGCGGCGGCTGGTACATCCCCAAGTCGAACCGGGCCAAATACTGCCCTGATTGTGCTGAACTGGAACGGCGGCGAAAGACCTGTGAGCGAGTGCGCCGACATAGGGCTGGTATGTAACGCTTTAGGCCCGAAAAAGCCTTGATATTACGGGACTTTCCAGGCGTGGTCGATAGGGGGGCTGTATGTTATCATTCCGAACCCCTAAAACGGCCCTCTAACGGCCCACAAATCGGGAGGTGAACACGATTGCTGACTACATGACCGGCGACACCAGATTGCCGCCCTATTTACCCTATCCCCGCTTTCTGATGGAGGCGGACTTGACGCAGTTTGCCAAGCTACTGTACGCTGTTCTGCTGGACAGGGCGAACCTCTCCCTTGCCAATGGCTGGCAGGACGATGAGGGGCAAATCTACATCGTCTTTCCCGTCTGCAAAATCGCCAATGCGGTTGACCGCAGCCCCATGACCGTCAAGAACGCATTGACCGAGCTGGAAACGGTTGGGCTGATTGAGCGCAGGTGGCAGGGATTTTCCCAGCCTAATCGCATCTATGTGAAGATACCAGATGGACAAGATATTGTCCTACTGACGGACAAAAAATTGTCCCATAGAGGGAAAGAAACTTGTCCCACTGATGGACAAAAAGCTGTCCCTATGACGGACAGAAAACTGTCCCCTAATAACATGAGTAATAATAACTTGAGAAATAGTAACTTGAGTGGAGTGAGTGAGCGCCCGCCAGCGCGGGGCCGCTATGGGAACGTCTTTCTGACGGAGGCCGAGGTTGCCGAACTGCAAGCAGACTTCCCCGCCGTCTGGCAGGAGTACATTGAAAGACTGTCTGAATATATGGCCTCCACCGGCAAAACCTACAAAAGCCACGCCGCCACCATCCGCCGCTGGGCGAAAGAGGACAGGCGAAAGGGCAAGGGCGGCATATCCGACTATTCGTGCAAGGAGGGCGAGAGCCTATGAATGATTTTGACAGCATTATCAAGCGTATGACCGTGACCCGGCTGGAACCGGGGGACTACACTGGCGAGGACGGGCTTTTGTACTGCGGCAAGTGCCGTACCCCGAAACAGTTTCGCATGGACGCACCGCCGCTGGAGGGCCGCTTGCTCCCCCACCCCTGCCGCTGTGAGCAGGAGCGCATCGACCGGGAGGCAGCGGAGCAGGAGGCCCGCCGTCACCGTCAGGCCGTGGCCGAATTGAAGCGTTGGGGCTTTACTGACCCCGCCATGAAAGATTGGATATTTGCCAACGACAACGGGAAATGTCCGCAGATGAAACACGCCCGGTCCTATGTCGAGAATTGGTCGGCCATGCAGGAGGAAAACATCGGCTATCTGCTGTGGGGCGGCGTGGGGACTGGCAAAAGCTATTTTGCGGGCTGTATCGCCAATGCCCTGATGGAACAGGAAGTGGCCGTCCGCATGACGAACTTTGCCCTGATACTCAACGACCTGACCGCCAGCTTTGAGGGCCGCAACGAGTACATAGCCCGCCTCTGCCGCGCCCCGCTGCTGATACTGGACGATTTTGGAATGGAACGTGGGACGGAGTACGGATTGGAGCAGGTCTACAACGTGATTGACAGCCGCTACCGCAGCCGCAGGCCGCTGATCGTCACCACGAACTTGTCCCTTCAGGATTTGCAGCACCCCCAGGACACCGCCCACGCCCGCATCTATGACCGGCTGTTGGAGATGTGCGCCCCTATCCGTTTTTCCGGAGAGAACTTCCGCAGGGCAACGGCACAGGACAAGCTGGCACGTCTGAAAAATCTGATGGACTGAAAGGAGCCGCCTATGGCAAAAGCAAAGGAGCCTGTTATCACTGTCAGCACCGTGTTCGCCGGGAGGCAGACCGACAGGCAAGCCTTTATTGACTTAATCATACAGAAAAATGAGATTGTGAAATCACAACTTTCCCTTGACGCCGGACGTGCGGCAGGGTATAATGAAATTACTCCAAAACGCGGCATACACAGCGGGATGGAGGTCAAAAATGAGGACTAACACTGTGTATGCTGAACCCTATCCCCAGGAGGTGAGAGCAGCTATCTATTGCCGCTTGTCCAAGGACGACGATTTGAGCGGCCCCAGCGCAAGCATCCAGAACCAGCGGGAATTGTTGTGCCGGTACTGTGAGGAACAGGGCTGGCGTGTGGCAGGGATTTTCCAGGATGACGGTTACACCGGCCTGAACATGGAGCGCCCCGACTTTCAGAAGATGCTGGCGGCGGTTGAGCGGAAAATGTTTGATGTGGTTTTGACGAAAGACCTCTCCCGGCTGGGCCGGAACTATTTGCAGGTGGGCCAACTGCTGGAAGATTTTTTTCCACGGCAGAAGGTACGGTATATCGCTCTGAACGATGCCGTAGACAGCGAGGTTGAGAATGAGATAACCCCGTTTCGCTCGCTGCTGAACGAGATGTATAGCCGGGATGTGAGCAAGAAAGTCCATTCGTCCTACCTGACAAAAGCTAAGTCCGGCAAGTTTACCGGCTGTCTGGCCCCCTTCGGCTACCGCAAAGACCCGGAGGACAAAAACCATCTTCTCATTGACGAGGATACCGCATGGATCGTCCGCAGGATTTTTGAGTGGGCGAAAAACGGCAGCGGCCCCAACCGCATCCGCCGCAGGCTGGAAGATGAAGAAATCCCCTGCCCCGCATGGTGGAACCGGCAAAAGGGATTGCGCGACCATGTTACCAAGTTTGAGCGGGAGAACCCGGAGCGAGGGCGGTTTATCTGGGACTTCACCGCCATCCAGGGTATTCTGGCAAACCCGGTCTACATCGGCGCGATTGCCTCTCAAAAGGTCAATTACCGTTTCAAGATTGGCTGGATGGGCGACAAGAAGCGGGAGGACTGGATTATCGTTGAGGGGATGCACGAGGCCATCATTGACCGGGATACTTACGACATTGTGCAGGAGAAAGTCAAGAGCCGGAAGCGCCCGGACGCATGGGGCAATTTCAGCCTGTTCGCCGGTCTGGTGAAGTGCGGACAGTGCGGCAGCACCCTGAACATCCGCCGGGCCAATCAGAAAGGCAACGAACGGATTTACACCTGTTCCCGCTACAACAAGTATGGCGTGGCCCACTGTACCCAGCACCGCATCAAGTATGATACGCTCTACAACATCGTGCTGGAACAGATTAGAGCCTGTGCGAGAAAGGCCCTTGCCGATGAACAGGAGGCAGCGGCCCAGCTCCGGGAGAACTGCCAGGCGGATGAGCAGGCCGAGTGTGAGGCTATCCAGCGGAGCATTGACGAGGACAGCGAACGCATCACCGCTCTGGAACGTATCATCAGCCGGGTCTATGAGGACATGATTGCCCAGCGCATCAGCGAGGACAACTTCAACCGCATCCTGGAGAACAGCCAGACGGAGCAGGCCACGCTGAAAAACCGTGTCATGCTGAACCGGGAACGGCTGGCCCAGCAGACCCAGGAACAAGAGGACAGCACGCGCTGGCTGGAAATCATCAAGGACTATGCGGACATTCAAGAGCTGGACGCTGTGACACTGAACCGGCTTGTTCAGAAAATCGTCATTCACGAGGACATTGACGGCGACGCTGTTCGCCAGACTGTGGAAATCCATTTTAATTTCAACGATAAGGCAGATAAACGCAGGATTATCCGCGAGAAATAACTGAATATCGCAACATTAGGCCCGGATAGTAGAGGAACCGGGGTGATGCTGACCGAGGATGCCGCCGCCCGCCGTGGGCTGTTTCATTAACTTTGAGATGAAACAGCTTGTCGCCGGGGGAGGCGTGGCCCTGATCGGCATTACCCTGGTTCCCCTGCTGTCCGGCTTGCTGGGCTGATGCTCCCCGCCAAATCCCCTCGCGGCCTCCCGCCCCCGGCGGGGGGCCGCGGGAAAGGAGGTGCTTGATCCATGATACTTGACTGGCTGGAAGAATGGTTCAAGGGTGTGCTGATCGACGGCATCACCAGCAACCTCACCGGCCTTTTCGACACGGTGAATACCAAAGTGGGGGAGATCGCCGCCGACGTGGGGGCCACGCCGCAGGGCTGGAACAGCGGCATTTTCAATATGCTCCGCAACCTGTCGGAAACGGTGATCGTCCCCATCGCCGGGGCCATCCTCGCCCTTATCATGTGCTACGAGCTGATACAGCTTATCGCGGAACGGAACAGTATGCACGACATGGACAGTTGGATGCTGTTTCGCTGGGTGTTCAAATCCGCCGCCGCAATCATCCTTGTGTCCAACACCTGGAACATCGTCATGGGCGTGTTTGACATCACCAAAAGCGTCGTCAATCAGAGCGCCGGAGTTATCATCGGCAATACCAGCATCGACATTACTTCCATTGTCACCGACCTGGACACCCGGCTTGCGGATATGGGTATCGGCGGTCTGCTGGGGCTGTGGTTCCAGTCCCTTTTCGTGGGGCTGACGATGAACATTCTTTCCATCTGCATCATGCTTGTGGTCTACGGCAGGATGATTGAAATATATCTTGTGACCTCGCTGGGGCCTATCCCCCTCGCCACTATCGGCAACAGCGAGTGGCGGGGCATGGGGCAGGGCTACTTGAAATCCCTGTTCGCCCTGGGCTTCCAAGCGTTCCTGATAATGGTGGTGACGGGCATCTACGCCGTCCTGGTGCAGAGCATCGCCCTCTCCGCCGACGTTTCCGGGGCGATATGGGGCTGTATGGGCTATACGGTGCTGCTGTGCTTCTGCCTGTTCAAGACCGGGAGCATCGCCAAGGCTGTATTCGCCGCCCACTGACGGAGGGAGGACAGCTTATCGGAAAATACAGCATTATTTACGCTGATCCGCCCTGGCGGTACAAGTGCAAAAACATTCAGGGAGCAGCGGAAAATCACTATCCCACCATGAGCATTGACGAGCTGTGCGCCCTGCCTGTTGGTGAATTGGCGGCAAAGGATAGTCTGCTGTTCCTGTGGACGACGTTTCCCCAACTCCCGGAAGCCCTGCGGCTTATCAAAGCGTGGGGCTTTTATTATAAGACCGTGGCCTTTGTCTGGCTGAAACAGAACCGAAAAAGCCCGACCTGGTTCTACGGCCTGGGCTACTGGACACGTGGAAACGCGGAAATCTGTCTGCTTGCCAAACGGGGCAAGCCTAAAAGATATTCCAATGCTGTCCACCAATTTATCATCAGCCCCATAGAACGGCACAGCAAAAAGCCGGATGTCGCCCGTGACAAGATTGTGGAACTGGCGGGCGACCTGCCCCGGATAGAGCTGTTTGCCAGACAGACGCCCCCCGGCTGGGATGTCTGGGGCAACGAAGTGGACAGCGACATTACGCTGTAAAACGGAAAGGAGGAATTGACCCTATGGCCTATGTGTCCGTCCCCAAGGACTTGACCCATGTAAAAAGCAAAATGCTGTTCGGCCTGACGAAACGGCAGATCGTATGCTTCGGCGCGGCGCTCCTGATGGGCTTGCCGCTCTTTTTCGTTCTCCGGGGCAGCGTCCCCACCAGCGCCGTCGCCCTGGTGATGATCTTCGCCATGCTCCCCGGCCTGCTGTTCGGGCTGTACGAGAAGCACGGCCAGCCGTTGGAGGTGGTGATCGGGCAGATCGTCCGCAACCGCTTCACCATGCCGAAAATCCGGCCCTATCAGACCAATAACCTTTACGCCGTGTTGGAGCGGCAGCGTCAAATGGAAACGGAGGTGAAAGCGGTTGTCCAGAAAGCAAAACGGCGGCAGGCCGGTAAAGCTGTCCCGCGCCGAAAAGCGGGAGATACAGGCAATTATCAGAAAGTATAAAGGCGACGGCAAGCCCCATACCGCCCAAGAGAGCATCCCCTATGAGGTCATGTATCAGGACGGCGTTTGCAGGCTGAACCAGCGTTCTTTCTCCAAGTGTATTGAGTTTTCCGATACCAATTACCAGCTTGCCCAGCCGGACGACCGCACGGCCACCTTTGAATACCTGTGCGACCTCTATAACTATGTGGACGCCTCCATCCATGTCCAGTTTTCTTTTGTCAACCGCAGAACAGACCCGGCGCAGTACGCCCGCAGCTTCGAGATCGCCCCGCAGGGGGACGACTTCGACGACATCCGGGCCGAGTACACCGGCATTTTACAGCGGCAGTTGACACGGGGCAACAACGGCATCGTCAAGACCAAGTATCTGACGTTCACCATCGAGGCGGACAACCTGAAAGCGGCACGGGCGAGGCTGGAACGCATTGAAACCGACCTGCTGGGCTACTTCAAAATGATGGGAGCCGCCGCCCGTGTGCTGGACGGGGCCAAACGGCTGGAAGTTCTGCACGGCGTTTTCCACCCGGACGGTGACTTGTTCCGCTTCGACTGGAAGTGGCTTCCCACGGCGGGGCTGTCCACGAAAGATTTTATCGCCCCGTCCTCTCTCCGCTTCGGGAACAGCCGGGTATTCGGCATCAGCGGCAAGTACGGCGCTGTGAGCTTCCTGCAAATCCTCGCCCCGGAGCTGTCCGACGAAATGCTGGCGGACTTTCTCAACACGGAAAACGGCATCGTCGTCAACCTCCATGTGCAGGCCATTGAGCAGACCGAGGCCATCAAGCGGGTAAAGCGGAAGATCACCGACCTGGACGCCATGAAGATACAGGAGCAGAAAAAGGCAGTCCGCTCCGGCTACGACATGGACATCCTGCCCTCCGACCTTGCCACCTACGGCACAGACGCAAAACAGCTTCTTTCCAAGCTGCAAACCCGGAACGAACGCCTTTTCATGGTGACGTTCCTTGTCCTGAACATGGCGGACACCCAGCGGAAGTTGAGCAACGAGGTATTCCGGGCCGCTGGCGTGGCGCAGAAGTATAACTGCGCCCTGGTGCGGCTGGACGACCAGCAGGAGCAGGGCCTTATGTCCTCTCTCCCCCTGGGGCAGAACCACATTAACATCCAGCGGGGCCTTACCACGTCCAGCGCCGCCATCTTCGTCCCCTTTGTGACGCAGGAGCTTTTTCAGGGCGGCGGGGCCATGTACTACGGCGTCAACGCCAAGACCCACAACATGATTATGCTGGACAGGAAGCGGGCGCGGTGTCCCAAAGGAGTGTATCGTAAAGGAACGGGGACACCCCGAAAACAACAGGCAGTCAGGCCGCAGGCGGCACAGGGGCGCGGGAAAGGATGCGCCGAGGTGATTTTGACGGTAGTATATCACAGACAACCGAATATGGAAAGGGGGCTAATCCTATGCCGGCAGTAACAGCAGACAGTGATGGAATTTTCCTTGAAAATGGTCAGTTCCGGGGCCTTTCGGTTACGGAAAACCACCGTCTTTTCATCGCCGGGGCTGAGGGTGACGGTCTGTACCCGGTCCGCATCCTTATCGGGGAGGTAGTAGGGCGATGGAACGGATTTTTCCGTGATCTGATAGGTGCCGGGGGCAACGCGGAGGGAAACGGTGCCGTCCGCGCCGGTGGTCCAGTCGTCCTGATAGGTGCCGTCCAGGGCCTTGACGGTCAGGACCGTTCCGGGGATCACGGCCTGGGTGTCCGCGTCAATTTTTTTGAGGGTGAGCAGAGGCTTCTTCTGGTTTTCAAAACGGACCTCTTTTTCATCACCCGGGTTGAGGCTGACGGTCTGGGTGGGGGTGTCGCTGACATAGTAAGGCTCCGGGACGGACCGCTCCGTGATTTTGTAGGAGCCGGGGGCAACACGCAGTTCCACCGTGCCGTCCGGGCCGGTGGTCACATCCTGGCGGTAGTCGCCGTCAATGGCTTCAATCAGGAAGTTTGTGTTGGGGATACAGACGGCGGGGTTCGTTCCCTTCTCAATCTTCGAGATTTTGAGCAGGGGCTGCTTGAGGTTGTCAAAAATCAGCTCCTTGCTGTCGCCGGCCTCCAGCCAGATTGTCTGGGTGGGGTTATCGCTGACCACCCAGGGGTCCGGGACGGAAATTTCCGTTACCTCGTAGCTGTCCACAGGGATATTGGAGAGAACCGCTTTCCCGTCCAGTCCGGTGGTCACATCGTTGTGATAGCCGTAGTGGATGCCCTTGATCTCAAAGTGGGTGTCCGGGATCATGTCGCCAGTCTGGGCATCCCGCTTTAAAATGGTCAAATTCGGGAGCTTCTTATCGGAGGCCGTCACCGTGACGGTGCCGCCGCCGTTGATGGTGGCCTGATCCACATGGGCGATGACCGGCTCAGTGAGGGTGGCGAAGGGGGACGGAGCGGACACCTCCACAAAGGCATACATCATCGTCTTAACGGTGGGATCAGAGACAGGCTTGGGGTTGCCCCAGGTGTGGCCCTTCAGCGACCAGCCCATCCCTTTGCCCTTTTCGGCACAGAAACCCATCGTGCTATTTCCATTGAGCCCAAAGTGCATCTGATGGAGATAGCACTCGCCCAGGGCCGGGGAATCGTACTTGACACCGTTGTAAGCGCAGTCATCCATTTTGATGGTACCGGGGCTGGCGGCGAGGGCTGTGGCCGGCAGCAGTCCCAGCACACATACCAGCACCAGCAGCAGAGCCGTCATGCGGATGAGAGAAAAACGCGGTTTTTTCATAAATTAAAAGCTCCTTTCCATTTTCGAGTATAAGAAACGGCCCTCCAGCTTGCGCTGAGAGGGCCGTTTCCGGTTCCTGTTCGGTTACGCATAGAAATTGACGCTGTTGGGGATTCCAACAAACATAAAGCAGTAGGTGATGCCGTTATACTGGGTCACGCCCACGCCGATGCAGTCACAGGCCGGGTCGATCATGGCCTGGAAGTGGCCTGGGGAGTTGATCCAGTTGTTGACGGCGCGCTGAGCGGCATCCTCCGTGCCAGTGAACACGGTGAGGTTGTCGCCGAAGCCGTAGGGGTAGCCGGCATCTTTTGCGGCCTGACACTCCTCCTGGGAGTGATGCCAGGTGTAGCGCCGGTCGGAGCAGGTCTGGGCGGCGTTCATCAGGGCCTCGTTGACAGAAAGCTCCGACACGCCGTTGGCGGTACGGGTCTGGTTGATCAGGCGGATCATCTCCTGCCGGATCTCCAGATTGTCCGTCAGGCCGGCGCTGTCCTCCCCAGCGGATGGGGCGGGGTCGGCGCCGGCAACGGTGAGCGTCAGTGTCCCGTATTCCCCGGCCCGGTTGGTGGCGGTGATCTCCGCCGTGCCCTCCGACTTGGCGACAGCTACCCAGAAGGTAAGCACCTGCTCCACCGCTACCGTGTCCGGGGCGCTGGAGGTGACGGTGTAGTCTGTACCACAGGGGCCGATGATGAGACCGCTTCGCTCTCCCACCTCCAGGGTACTTCCCTTGTAGCTGTTTACCCGGATGGCCGGGGTCTCCACTGCCATAGCAGGGATCGTGAGGGCGAGGGTGAGGGTGGCTGCCGTCAGTGCGGTGGCCATACGTTTTTTCATGCTGTTCATACTTTTTCCTCCTGTATTCCGTATTTTGTGGTGCTTTTGCAAGCAATACAATATCGGAATGGAGGCCAAAAGTCGAGAAGAAAATGCAATCTAAAACGGAGAAACGAGGCGGTGGAAACCAAGCAGATTACACAAGGCTTTTCGCTCAGATCTCCACACCCTGGACGCACCACCGCTGATCCCGCTGGTCACGGACGCAGGTGTAGAGGGTGATCATGTTGGTGGCGGAGGCGGCGAGGGCGCTGCGATCTGTCTCACTCACCTTGGAGACGGAAGTCACCTCATAGGTGCGGGTCCCCAGCCGGGTGGTCAGGGTGATGGTATCGCCCAGCTCCAGGGTGTGGATCTGCCCAAAGTGATCGTTTACGCCCCGGTTGTGGGCCGCCAGCGCCACGTTGCCGTCCCAGATGGAGGTGTCCTCAAAATGTCCCGCGCCCTTCTTCAGCGCGGTGCTGTCCGTACCCTGGACGATCTTGACATTCAGCCCGATGGCGGGGATCTTCAGCGTTCCCAGACTGCCGTTTCTGTAGTAGAGATCGTCCGTCACCGCCGTGTAGCCGCCCGAGGTGCTGCCAGGATTCGTCACAGTCACCGAGGAGGAGCCGGGGACAAAGACGGAACCGCTGTTATTGGCAATCCCGCCGCCCATGGCGGGGGGCTGGATCACGCCGGCGCTGCCGTTGATAACGGCTCCGGCGGTGGGCTGATAGCCGGGGGCCAGATTGGGCGTCAGCGGCGTGCCGGTGTGCAGGGTGTCGGCGCTGTAACTGCCGAAGGTGGGAGGGGCGAGGGCAGCGTTCTTGCTCACATCCTCGTTCTTTTGCGCGCCGCCGTCCGCGGTGTAGATCACCTCAATGGAGGTAGGCTTGCCGTACTCCGGGTCATCCGTTCCGTCAAAGGTGTACTCCATGGGGCCGGCGGCGCTGGCGGGAACCGCCAGAGATACCATCATGCACAGAGCCAGGAGAAGCATGGTCAGCTTCTTCATAAAAATCACCAGTCCTTTCCTTACTATTATAATGAGAAATGGATACCCATTTCAGGGTTCTGTTCATCTATCATGGCGACAGAGCGATATTCAGGGTACTTTTCCAGGCTATCCAGGATAGCGGCGCGGTTCTGCGGTGTGTCCAGGTAGATGCCGTCCGGCACATCCTCCATACCGTAGATCAGCCGGACGCCGTCGCGCTCCGCTGCTTTTGCGGCGTCCGCATCGTCCGCATACAGGAACAGATCATCATCCCGTTCTACATGGAGAGCGTTGGGGATATAAAAAGAACTGTCCTCCGCAATAGCGAAGACATACCCCTTTTGTGGGTCAACGGTACTCATCCGTCTTCCCTTTCGCCCTCAGCCAGCTCATTGCGCCGCTTGAGGAACAGAGCGATGCCGATCCCTCCGCCAGCCGCGGCGATGAGGCCCAAGGGCACCAGCAGGAGCGGCCAGTTGAAGCTGGCGGCGGGGGCCGGTTCAGCCGTGTCCGGGCCAACATCCGCAGGCTCCACCGGCTGGAGGGGCGTGCCCTCGAAGATGGCCACATACCGGGTCTTGTTCAGTGCGATCCGGCTGACAGTGCCGGTGTAGTCGGCGGTGACAGTGTACCCCTTGACATAGCTGCTGGTGGCGCTGCCGGTGTAGGTGGCTACGGCGGTATAGCGGTCGCCCAGGGCATAGCCATCCAGACTGCCGGTGTTATCCGTCTGTGTCGCGGCGCGCTGCCGCTGGGTCATGTCGTAGTTAGCGATGAACACCTCGGCAAACTGGCAGTTGGGGTCATACCGCTGCTTGATGTTGTTCAGCCGGGTCACCGCCTCGATCTGAATGCCGGGGGCGTCGTACAGTTCCCGGACAAAGGCGTCGTCGTTGTAGGAGAGCAGGAACTTTCCCTGCTCCAGCATCATGCCGTTGTCGTAGACCACACCGTAGGGGGTGATGACTCCGCCGCTGCCATCAATCAGGAGGTAGGCGGTTTCTTCACCATCCAGGTTTTCCAGCTCCTCCACCGTAGCACAGCCTCCGTGTAGATTCATGTAGTGACTGCGCCCTATGGCCTCTAAGTCAGAAAAATCGGTGATGACCGTGGCCTGCTGGCAGCAATACGTCAAGTTGATGAAGTCCTCAATATCAGTCATTTCCATTTTATGTGCCATGGTCTGAAACTGGCTGTCCTCTCCGGAACAGAAACCGTCCAGCCGCTTCGCCAGATAGTCCAGCTGATCCACATTGACCCGCGTACCCTCGAGTGTGCCCAGCACACTGTAGTGGCTGTCGATCACGTCTACCTTGCAGTCCTGCTCCACGGGCTCTCCCAAGCCCATCGCCTGGAGCATCTCAATGGTCTGATCATACTGGTCAACAGGAATGGGGAAAGGGACGGTGATCTGCCCGCACTCTGGACGTTTGGGATTGCTCAGGACCGCCTTGATCACATAGCTCATACGCCGCCTCCCTTGATCTCCCATTCACGGGGGCGCGGCTTGACGGGCTGGCTGCGGGGCGGCTTCTTCTGGGGCCTCTTCTTCCGGGTGTCGGTACGGGTGGGCGGCGTTCTGGACGGGTCCATCATCATCCGCTCCAGCCCCGCCAGACGGGTATCGCCCATAAAATATCTTGCCATGATCTTTTTGTCCTCCTGCATTGTTATTTGCGGTTCCCGAAAAAAGGACAAAAAGAAAAAGGGCGCTGCCCTTTTTTCAGGGAAACGGCCTTAAATGGAACAATTATTGATTTTTAGCTGAACTGCATCCCGCCATTTTCAGGAGATTCCGAAGCTTCAAGCTCCTGTTCCTGATCGAGTAGCTCACCCAGGTTGGGGATGCTGCATTCGATTTGACTGATGATGGATTGCAGGCACTTTTGCTGCTTATCTGTGATAGGATATATGCCAGCCAATGCCTCAGTGCTGCAATGATAGATTTCGATCAGCTGTTCCTGGTTAAAAAGGGCGCTGCGGGGAACGAGGCCGGAGCGGGCAGCGAAGTTCCGCTTGGCAGCGGTGTAGCTGTCTGTGCCGCTCTCGGGACCGTAATAGTTACCCTGATACAGCGCGGTGTGGTCCTGCACCCATTCCCATGTAACGAATTGAATTCCGTACTTGGAGGGGTGACCCGCCAGAACTGTGTCATTAAATTCAGCCAGCAGCCTGTAGTCTCCTGTCAGACCGCTGGCTGTCAGCTGGGGCGCCGCCTCCATCTGCCGCATATACTCTGCGGTGATTTTGGCGACGTCGGTCGCCCTGTCCAGGGCGGCGCTCCTGCGGTCGTCAGCCGCATCCTCCCTCCAGTACCTTATCGCACCGCTATCCAGTGCGAGGCAGAGACGCTGTCCATCCAGTTCCACCAGCAGAAGCCCCTCCTCCGTTTCCGGTTTAACGGTGAGGCCCTCATGCCGGAGATTGCGGGACAGCTCTTGAAAATACCTGTTTTTTTCGTCTGCGTTCATTTTGATCCTCCTCGTTTATCAGTTTAATAAATTGCAACTTTTTACATTGAAAAAGCCAGTGCCCTTTTTGATTCTGCCACTTTTCAAAACAGGCCCTGGACACTTCACGAATTTTTTCCGCCCGGTTTGTTACCCTTGGCATTCTCTCTGGAAAAGCAAAAAGAGCGCCGGTCTGTTCAGCCCTGTTAAAGCTGACGGATCGACGCCCAAAATGCAGGCGGTTAGCGCCCTTTTTCAATTGTCTGCCACGAGGGTTCGACTCCCGCCAGTTGCTTGAAAACCCTCATTTACATCTCTCATTTGACTGGTGAAAAATTGGGGGGCAAAAACCCCGGAAACCACTGATGCCGTAGGCGTTCAGCCTACGGCATCTAAAGTGGGCATTTGCTTTGGTGGAGGCGAGGGGAGTCGAACCCCTGTCCGAAAGCGCTTCCACAGGAACCTCTCCGAGCGCAGACGGTCGGTTACATTCCCTTACTCAGCCGCAGGCCGTCAAACTGCTGAGCTTGGTAGAGTCATGATCCATGGCACGGTCAACTCTTTCCGTACTCATGTTCACCACTGAGATGACGCCCTGGCCCGGCTCGTGGTCCTTCCGGGCAGGACGGCCGCGTTAAGCCGCGGCGAGAACTACGTTATCGTTGTTCTTTAATTTATAAGTTGCCCGTTTTAAGGATGTCAGGCGCATCCGCTCGCTATTCCTGCTTCGGTACCCCCGTCGAAACCAGTACGCCCCCTCGTCGGCGCAAAGTCCATTCCATGTGGGACGCCCTGTGGGCATCCCGCACGCCATTTCCCTTGCGCTTCCTCTCCCCACAAAGCCTGAGGGACAGCTTTGCGGGAGTCTCATTCGGCCGCAGGCGGCCGAGCGGAACTCCGCAGCAGTGCTTACACTTTCTCCGGCGCGGGATAGTCCACGCCTTGCGTGTCCACGGTGACCTTTTTCATCACTTGGTCCTTTTTGGGCCGGTCGTTCCAGTCCCGTTTCGCCTTGACAATGGCATCCGCCGTCTCCATGCCCTCGATCACCTTGCCGAAAGCGGCGTAGGAACCGTCCAGATGGGGAGCGTCGTCCACCATGATGAAAAACTGGCTTCCCGCCGAATCGGGGTCCATGGTCCGCGCCATGGACAGCACGCCCCGGGTGTGGACCAAGTCGTTTTGCACCCCGTTTTGGGTGAATTCACCTTTGATGGCGTAGCCCGGACCGCCGGCGCCCGAACCGTCCGGATCTCCCCCCTGAATCATGAAGCCGGGGATCACCCGGTGGAAGATGAGGCCGTCGTAAAAACCGGACTGGATCAGCGAAATAAAGTTGTTTACGGTGTTGGGCGCGGTATCGGGATAGAGCTCCGCCTTCATCACGCTGCCGTTGTCCATCTCAATGGTAACAATGGGGTTACTCATGTCCGCCATCCTCTCCCTTTCTCAATACCGGGACCGCATGGCCCGGTCCATCTCCCGCCTGGCGTCCCGCTGGGCGGCGGCCTCCCGTTTGTCATACAGCTTTTTGCCCTTGGCCAGGGCCAGCTCCACCTTCACCCGCGGGCCGGAAAAGTACAGCGACAGCGGAATCAGCGAATAGCCGTCCTGCTGCACTTTGGCCTGAAGCTTGCGGATCTCCCGGCGGTGAAGCAGCAGCCTGCGGGTGCGCCGGGGATCTTTGTTGAAGATGTTGCCCTTTTCGTAGGGGGAGATGTGCATTCCGTACAGGAACATCTCCCCGTCCTTCACGGCGCAGAAGGAATCCCGCAGATTGACGGCGCCCAGGCGGATGGATTTGACTTCGGTGCCCGCCAGTTCAATGCCCGCCTCATATTTGTCCTCAATGAAATAGTCGTGGAATGCCTTCCGGTTGGAGGCAACCTGCTTGACCGATTGTTTTCCCATAGGCCGCCTCTCCCTTCCCGAGCTGTGGTGCGGACTTAAAGTATATCACCCTCGGGGCAAAACTGCAAGGGGAAAATGCGGTAAATTCGCGATTTTCCGGCTTGGACGATGAAAAGTTCCGGGCCGCGCAGGCCGGGGGAGGCCCCGCGGCGGCGTCATGCCGGCGTGCGGAGAGGGCGCTGCCGGGGCGTCCGGACCGGGTGGGAAAAAGTAGGGGTTTTGACAGTATTGCTGTTGACAAGGGGCCGTCAAAATATTACAATAAATTCCCCACATAATTTTTTGCTTTACATAATATGTCATGTGACGTGTGAAAGGATGACTGCATGATGAAACCAGCAAGACGACTCATCTCAGGAGCGCTCAGCTTGACCCTGGCGCTCTCCCTGTGGACGGGGGCTCTGCCCGCGGCATATGCCGCCCCCGCCGCCCAGGATGGGCAGACGCAGGCCCTTACCGGCTCAATCGGGCTGACCATCCGCTTTGACCTGCCTCAGACGGCGGAGAGCGCGGCGGGCCGGGAGATTGCGCTCCAGGTCAGCGGTCCGGGCGGTACGGCGGTGGTCTCCCTGCCCGACGGGACCCTGAAGTCCAACTCCCTGGGGGCCCGGGCCGCCGTTCTGGTCAAGAATGAGGACGGCGTGGAGCTGACCTCCGAGACCCGCGTGGGCTATTATGAGGCGGAGCTGTCCGGCCTGCCCGCCGGCGGGGCGCGGTATACCCTCACCCTCACCGGGACGGGATACAAGACCTATTCCACCGGCGTCACCCTGGACGGCTACAGCCGCCACGTGATTGTGGGCACCGGGGACGGCACCTTCTCCCTGGGCGATCTGAACGGCGACAGCGCGGTGGACGGCGGCGACCTGACGGCCATGGACGGCAGGCTGGGCCGGACGGCGGACACGCCGGAGCTGGCGGCCTATGATCTGAACGGCGACGGCCGGGTGGACGTGACCGACCTGGCCTATGTGAACCACAGCCGGGGCATTGAGGGAGAGGCCCAGGTGCTGGACGCCGCCGCCATCGTCAGCCCCGGCGTGGACACGGCGGGGCTGGATGTCACCGGCCGGACGGAGGACCTGTTCCGGGACGAGGGGGTTGTGACCCTGGCCCCGGCGGCGGGCGCGGGTGAGCTTGAAATCCCCATTGAGCTGGGCCGGCCTGTGGAGATGAGCGAGATCCGGATCACCTGCCCCGAGGGGAACGGCGCCATCCGGGCGGGCGAGGCGGTTGTGGAGCTGGAGGACGGCGCCGCCCTCCGCGTGCCCTTCGACGCGGCCCTTCCGGAGGGCGTCCATGCCATCGGCCGGACGGCGGGCCAGCGGCTGGTCACCATTGATCTGGGCAAAAAGGTGGCGGTGAAGAAGGTCACCATTCAGGTGACGGCCACCGACGGCCCGGAGGGCTATGCCGCGGTGACCAAGATTGAGTTCCTGAAGGACATCGTGCCGGAGAACCCCAAGAACGACGCGGACCGGGTGAAGGGGCTGGCCGCCGCCCCGGGGGACGGCCAGGTGGTCCTGACCTGGAACGCGGTGCGCAATGTGACGGGCTACACGGTGGCCTATGGCGAGAGCGCCGGCGACCTGTCCAGGACCGCCTCCGTCAACACCAACCGGGCGGTGATCTCCGGCCTGGAGAACATGAAAACGTATTACTTCCAGGTTGTTGCCGTCAACGGCAGCTGGCGGGGCACGCCCTCCGAGGTGGTGTCCGGCACGCCGGAGCCGGGTAAAATTCCCGGCGCGCCCTCCAACATCCGGGTGACCCCCTCCGACCAGTCCCTGCGGCTGAGCTGGGGCTCCACCAAGGACGCCGCCTATTACCAGGTGTTCTACCGGAAGGCGGGCGAGAGCGCTTTCCAGCAGTTCGGCGGCAATCTGAGCGGCACCTCCGCCGCCATCACCGGCCTCACCAACGGTACCACCTATCAGGTGGCGGTCAAGGCGGGCAACGGCAAGGGCGTGGGTCCCTACTCCGCCACCGCCGCCGGCACTCCCCGGCGGGAAACCCTGGAGCTGCCCCCCCTGCCGGAGGAGGACCGCATCGACAACAGCATGGTGCAGTCGGTGGTCATGGAGAACCCGGGCAATGTGGACCTCACCCGCTGCCCCCGGTTCACCACGGCGGACGTGCTGGACAACGACGGTTCCACCTTCTGGATCGCCCGGGACTGGAACCTCAGCAGCCGGTTCACTTACACCTTCCGTGAGCCCCAGAACATGAACTATGCCATTCTGGTGCCCTGCCTCAGTGAAAACTACAAGTATGCCCTGCGCAGCTACACCGTCACCGCCAGGAACAGCGCGGGGGAGACGGTGCTGGAGCAGGCCCTGTACCCCGCCGCCCGCATGGACGGGGAGAAGAACTACCTGGTGCTCACCTTCCCCATGACCGAGGGGGTGAAGGAGCTGTCCATCACCCTGAACGAGTGGGAGGGCAACGGCTGCCGGGTGAGCATCTCCGAGATGGCCTTCTACAAGAGCGACTCCCTGGCGGGCGACATCGCGGCGCTGTTCACCGACGGGTCCTTCACCGCCCTGCGCCCCGGCGTGACCGCGGAGCAGGTGGACGCCCTGTCCCGGCGGCTGGAGGCCCGGGCGGACTTCTACCTGGACCTGGCCCGCCTGCGGGACGAGCTGGACCTGGCCGAGGGCCTGCTGGCGGGCGCGGACAACGCCCTGGGCGTGGTCCGGGACAGCGTGCAGAGCCGCGCCGCCGCCAGGGACAGCCGCTACGGCCAGGGGGCCAGCGACCTCCAGCCTCTGGGCGTCACCGCCCGGGCGGGGGCCGTGGTGGCCGTCTATGCCCAGCTGCCCTCCGACGCGCCGGTCTATGTGGTTCCCACCCAGTTCTACGGCGAGTCCGGCGTGTGGCGGGGCGCCCCCGTCCAGCTGGTGAACGGCCGCAACTACATCACCGTGCCCCAGATCGGCTCCCTCACCGCCGAGCGGGGCGGCCCCCTCTACCTGACCTACGCCGGGGATCACCCCGAGCAGATCCGCATTCAGGTCCGGGGGGACAAGAATGTGTTTGCCATGCCGGTGCTGGAGCTGTCCGGCTGGTATGATATGGGCGAGTCCGCCCGCCGTGAGGCCATCCGGGCCTATGTGGTCCAGCTCCAGGCCTACGTGTCCGCCCTGAACAGTGCGGATCTTGGGGTGGATGTGCGCAACGCCACCGAGATCTCCACCCCCAGCGTGCTGCTGTCCATCCCCGCCGACCGGGCGCTGGCCGGACTGAAGGGAGTGGACGGCTCGGTGGACCAGATGGCGGAGACCCTGTACCAGGACGTGCTGGCCTGGGAGGAGGAGCTCTTTGTGGCCAACAAGGTCCAGGGCATCATCGACTCCGACGCCCGGCTGAGCGGCTACCGCTATCCCATGACCACCCGCCAGAACATCCGGTACATGCGGATGTTTGCCGGGGCCTTCATGTACGCCGCCGGGAACCATGTGGGCGTGGGGTACGGCTCCACCTCCGGGCTGATGTCCGGCAGGACCTCCGCCGCCGTGGGGGAGGACCGGGCCAACGGCCTGTTCGGCTGGGGCATCGCCCATGAGATCGGCCACAACATGGACAAGCTGGGCAGGGCGGAGATCACCAACAACATCTACTCCCTGGCCATCCAGGCCTGGGACGGGGGCTCCATGGCCTGGCCCACCCGCCTGACCGTCAGCAATATCTGGCCCGCCGTCTTTGAAAAGACCGCCGCGGGCCGCCCCGGCGCGGCCGGAAACGTGTTTGTCCAGCTGGGGATGTACTGGCAGCTCCACCTGGCCTACGACCAGGCGGACCGGCCCCTGGACTTCTTCAACCGCTTCTTCCGCAGCTGGAAGGCGGGGGAGTACGGCGGCTACGGCTATGACGAGCGGGTGGCCCTCATCGCCTCCAAGACCGCCGGGCGGAACCTGGCCCCCTTCTTTACCCGCTGGGGCCTGACCCTCAGCCAGGAGGTGAAGGACCTGCTGGCCCAGTACGACCCGGAGCCCCGGGCGGTCTGGTATCTCAACGACAGCGCCTACGCCTACCGGCTGAAGGACGGCGCGGCCTTTGAGGGCGCGGTGGAGCTTTCCGCCCAGGTGGAGGGCAGCCAGGTCAAGCTGACTATTGCGGGCGGCGATGAGTCCCTGCTGGGCTGCGAGGTGCTGCGGGACGGAAAGCCCGTGGGCTTCATTATTCGGAATGACGCCGGGGAGACGGTTTATACCGACGATCTGGGCGCCGCCAACAACTTGACCTACTCCTACTCCGCCGTCCCCGTGGATATGCTGGGGAATGTGGGGAAGGCCGCCGCCCCCGTGGAGATCCGGGTGGCCTACGACAAGGCCATAAAACCCGATTTGTACACCCAGACCCGGGAGGGGAATGTGGTGACCATCGCCATGAAGGGGGACCCGGTCCCCGTCACCGGCGTGAAAATCACCGGGACAGCGCTGAGCGGCGATTATAGGGTGGAGCTGAAGGCCGGCCCCGAAGCGGCCTGGACCACCGTCCGGCAGGGGACCCTGTCCGGCGATACGGTGGTGGAGTACTTTGCCAAGCCCGGCGCGGAGGACGGCGACACCCGCATCTGGACCTATGACGCGGCGGTCCTGCGGATCACGGGCGTGCCGGAGGGAGCCGCTGTGGTGCCGCTGGACTACCCCGGCGACCGGGTGGACTTCTATGAGGACGCCTTTGTGGGCGTGCTCCGGGAGGACTGCCGGTACGCGGAAGGGGAGGACGGGGTAATCCCCAAGGGCACGGTGGTGATCCTGGGCACCTACCGGGGCGACCCGGTGTACAACACCGTGGAGATCCGGGCCCGCTACAGCACCACCCCGGAGGCGGGCGAGGCCTCCGAGGCGGGCGCTACCTTTAAAGAACAGCCCATGAACGGCTATGCGGTGCTCTTCGCGGAGATCCCCGCGGACGGCGCGGTGAGCGACACCGGCGACGGCTTCTGGATCTTTGTGCCCGACTGGGAGAAGGAGGACGCCCTCCTGCGGGAGCTGCTGAAGGAGGAGGAGCTCCCCGGCGGAGAACCGGTCGTCCACAGCCCGATGGAGATTCAGGCGGTATTCTACCGCAACGATACCCCGGAGGACAGCGCCAGCCGCCGGGAGACCAGCCGGACCCTGTGGACCGGGTTCCCGGAGCGGGGCAGCCTGCCCGAAGTTGAGCTGAAGGGCGGAAATTGAGGAGGATTGCACCGATGAAACGGATTTTATCTCTGCTGCTGGCCGCCGCGCTGGCCGCCGGACTGCTGGTATGCCCGGCGGCGGCCGCCTCCGCCCCCTGGGTGCGGATCGACGGCCGGGGGACAAACAGCCAGACCGTGACGGTCCAGGGCCTGTCCGGCAGCTATAACGGCGTACAGCTCACCCTGAACCTGAACAAGGCCCCCGGCAGCTTCCAGTTTGAACAGGCTCTGTCCGGCGGGGGCAGCTACGCCACCAGCTCCTCGGACGGCAACGCCATCACCCTCTATGTGACCTCCCGGGGGCCTCTGAACCAGGGGGGGATCATTTCCCTGGGGGCCCTGCTGGGCGACGAAAGCTTCAACGTGGTGTCCGTCACCGGGGTAAAGCTGCTGGAGATGAACCCGGACGGGGCGGCGGAGTCCTCCTTTGACCGGGTGAGCATCACCAGCGGTTCCGGAGCCGGCGGCACGGGGGGCGGCGCGTGGACCCCCGACACCGGCGCCGGCGGCGGAACCGGGACGGATACGGGGACGGGCGGCGGAACCGGGACGAACACAGGAACCGGCGGCGGGACAGCGCCTCTTCCGTTCACCGACGTGGGGGAAAACGACTGGTTCCGGGAGGCGGTGGCCTACGTCTATGGCGCGGGGCTGATGAACGGCACCGGGGCCAATACCTTCAACCCCGGCGGAACCACCACCCGGGGCATGATCGTCACCATTCTCCACCGGCTGGAGGGCTCTCCGGCGGCGTGGGGCGGGTCCTTCCCCGACGTGCCCGCCGGACAGTACTACTCCCAGGCGGTGGCCTGGGCGGCCTCCAACGGCATCGTCAACGGCTACGACACCGGCCTGTTCGGCCCCAACAACAGCATCACCCGGGAACAGATGGCGGCGATTCTCTACCGCTACGCGGCCTATAAGGGCTACGACGTCAGCGCCCGGGCAAACCTGTCCGCCTACGCCGACGCGGAGCGGGTCAGCGGCTACGCCCTGGACGCCATGTCCTGGGCCAATCAGACCGGGCTGATCACCGGCTCGGGGAACAGCCTGCTGCCCGGCGGGGACGCCATCCGGGCCCAGGCCGCCGCCATCCTGATGCGCTTCTGCCGGAATGTGGCCGGCATGAACTGAAAACCGAAGGACCGTCTGCCTCAGGCAGACGGTCCTTTTTTACAGCATGTTCACGGTGCCGGACGAGATGGCGTATTGGCTTCCGTCGTCCCCCGCCGCCAGCAGGGCAAAATTGCCGTCCACCCCGACGGCGACGCCGGCCTGCGGTCCGCCCTCTCCGTCGAAGCGGACCCGCCGCCCCAGGGTGACGCAGTGGGCGCGGTAGCGCTCCAGATACTCCTCCCGCTTTGCCGGGAAGTCCCGGACCAGCTTGTCCAGCTCCTCCAGCAGGCATACCGCCAGCCGGTTGGGCTGTACCGGGTAGCCCTCCAGCGCCAGAGATGTGGCGATGTGTCCCAGCCCCTGGGACTGGAAGGTTTCGGCGGTCTGATACATGTTGATCCCCATGCCGGCCACCACATAGTCCGGCTCCCCGCTCTCCCCCAGGAAGGACAGCTCGGTGAGGATGCCGCACAGCTTTTTGCCGTTGAGGTACAGATCGTTGAGCCATTTGATGCCCGCCGGGGCGCCGCTGGCCCGCTCCACGGCCTCCCGGGCGGCCACGCCCACCCAGCCCGTCAGGGTGAGCAGGTCCTGAAGCCTGGTTAAGGCGGGCCGCAGCAGCACCGACAGGTACAGCCCGTCCCCCCGGGGGGACAGGAAGGACCGCCCATGGGTGCCCCGCCCTCCGGACTGCTCCTCGGCCAGCAGGGCGGTGCCGGTGGGCGCGCCCGCCGCGGCCATGGCCTTCAGCCGGGTGTTGGTGGAGTCCACCAGCGGCTCCACCAGCACCTTTCCGGCAAACAGGCTGTCCCGGCTCAGCTGCGCGGAGATATAGGGCGCGGACAGGGACGGCGGCGGTCCCGCCAGCCGGTATCCCTTCCGGGTGGACGACTCAATGGGCCAGCCCGCCCGGCGCAGGGCCTCGATCTCCTTCCACACCGCCGCCCGGGTGACGCCCAGGGCGCGGCTCATTTCCTGGCCGGACTGATAGCCCTCCGCCCCGGCCAGCAGGGCGGCTACCTGATTTCGTTCCATGGCGTCCCTCAGTTCTGCGCCATGCTGTCCATGAGGGGGAAGGTGACGGTGTGTTCCGTGCCGTTCCGCAGGACGGTGCAGGTCAGTTCGCCGTCCACCCCGGTGCGGTAGAGCACCCGCCTCAGTTCCACCAGCGACGTCACCGGGACGCCGTTGGCGGAGAGAATGAGGTCGTTTTCCCGCAGGCCCGCTTCCCGGGCGGCGGCGCTGGTGACCTCGGCCACCCGGATGCCCTTCCGCCCGTCCAGCTGGGCGGCCTGACACCGGATGCCCATGGCGGGCCGCCAGGTCTTGCCGGTGGCGAGGATGTGGTTGAGGAAGGGAATTGCGTCGGAGATGGGGATGGCCAGCCCGATGCCCTCCAGGACCACGGCGTCGTTGATGGTTTCGCCGTGCTCCCACACCATGCCGGTGACCTTGGCGCAGGTGATGCCCACCACCTGGCCGTACTCATTGAGCAGGGCGCCGCCGGAGTTGCCCGGATTCAGCGGATTGGACACCTGAATCAGGCCCAGGGCGCTGCCTGACCGGTCCTCGTCCCGGTCCAGGGCGGACACGATGCCCACCGACATGGAGCCCAGCAGGTAGCCCATGGGATTGCCCACGGCATACACCCAGTCGCCCACGGCCAGCTGGTCGGAGTCCCCCAGACGGGCGGGGGTGAGCTGGGTATCCTTGGGGTCGAACTTCAGCACGGCCAGGTCGAACTCCTCGTCAAAGCCGATGACCTTTGCGCTGAAGGGCCTGCCGGAGCCGTCCAGCAGCTCCACGTCGATTTTGACCGCCTCGTCGATGATGTGGTAGTTGGTGATCACATAACCTCTCCGGTCCACCACCACGCCGGTGCCCACGCTGCCCTCAAAGGGGCTGGAATGGGTGGTCTCCACACAGACCAGTGTGGGGAGCGCGGCCTGGTACAGATCCCGACCGGTGAGGGCGGCGCCCGCGGGCTGGGGGGACAGCTCCACCGACGGGTCCGGATCTCCCCAGGGCAGGTCGTCGGGGGTCCAGCCCGAGTCGTTTTCCTCCAGGTGGCGGCTGGCCCAGGGGCGGAGGTCGTCGGGGATCGTCGGGACGGACTGGGCGATCATGCCGGCAATGGCGTTGACGGCCCAGAAGCTGACCCCGCCCAGCAGGGCCAGCACCAGCACAATGGATACCGCGGAAACCATCCAGCGCCGCATGCCGCGGCGGGGCTTTTGGACCGGCTCGCCGGGCAGGGCGGTGGGCAGGGGAGGCGGCTGGACGCCGGGGCCTTTTGGCCAGCGGGGAGACAGGTAGTTATCCATGAGGGGTCTTCCTCCTTATTAGCCCAAACACTGCGATACGGCCGCGCGCCTCCGGGGCCCCGCGGGGGGCGGCGGGAGGCGGCGGGGAGCCTGGGCCGGCTCACGCTCTGGTCATGGTGAAAATGAATTTGGTCACGCCGTCCTCACTGACGCAGGAGATGGTCTCCTTGTGGCTGTTGAGGATGGTCTTGACGATATACAGACCCAGGCCAACCCCGTCCCGGTCGGCGGAGCGGGAGTGGTCGGTTTTGTGGAACCGGTCGAAGATGAGGGACTGCTCCGCCTTGGGTATGGTTTCCCCCTGGTTGCTGATGGTGATGGTGGCCTTGGGGCCCTTGACGGTGACGCTCAGCCCCAGCACGCCCCCCTCCTTGGAGAACTTGATGGCGTTGTCCAGCAGGTTGTAGCACACCTGGGTGATGGCGTCCTGATCCCCCCACACGGGGACGGGCTCGTCTTCGGGAAGCTGGGCGTCCACCTCCAGATGCTTGGCGTTCACCTTGCTCTCCAGGGTGACCAGGGCCCGCACCAGGGTTTCGCAGATGTCGAACTGCTGCTGGGCGGCCCGCTCGTCGGACTGGAGCCGGGACAGATCCAGCATGGACCGCACCAGCCGGGACAGCCGCCGGGTTTCCGAGGAGATAATCTGCAGATAGTGCCGCTCCTCCTCCGGGGGAATGGTGCCGTCCAGAATGCCGTCGGCGAAGCCGGCGATGGTGGTCATGGGGGTTTTGAGCTCGTGGGAGACGTTGGCGATGAACTCGGAACGCCGCTGTTCGCTGTTGGACAGGGACTCCGCCATGGCGTTGAAGGCCTCGGCCAGCTCGCCCACCTCGTCCCGCCGGTTTCCCACGTCCACCCGCACGTCCAGCTGGCCCAGGCCGAACTGCCGGGCGGCGGCGGCGATCTCTTTGATGGGCTGGGACTGGCGCATGCTGGTGACCGAGCTGATGATGGCGGCGATGAGGATCACCGCCAGGGTGGTGACCAGCAGGATGGCGAACAGGTCCCGCCACACGCCGCTGATGTTGGAGGCGGAGCAGGACACCAGCACCAGCCCCTGGAGGTACTCGATTCCGTTGACGGGGGTGGTGATGGGCAGGCCCACCAGATACCGGGGCTCCCCGTACAGGCCGTCCAGAGTGGTCATGCCGGTGAAGGAGCCGTTGACGATGGTGTTCACCATCTGCCGGCTCAGCGGGGCGTACTGGAGGTCGGTGAGGGTGGCGTCGCCGCTGGCGGCGTAGACGATGACCCCGTCTCCGGTGGCCACAATGACGTGGGAGTCGGACACCAGGGCCACCGAACTGAGGTAGTTCTGGAACGCCTTGGTCTGCCACACCACGCTGCCTCCGGTATTCACCGAGTCGGAGGTGAACTGGGCGATATACTTTGCGTTGCGCTCCAGGGTGTCCTTTTTCTCCCGGATGGTGTACTGGTAGCTCAGGGTGGCGAAGGACGCCCCCAGCATGAGGAAGGACAGCAGCACCATGCCCACCATGGTGGCGAACTGGCGGCCGTACATTGTTTTCACGGGGTGGTCACCTCAAACTTGTACCCCACGCCCCACACGGTTTTCAGCGACCACTGCTCGGAAACGCCCTCCAGCTTTTCCCGCAGGCGCTTGATGTGCACGTCCACGGTGCGGGAGTCGCCGAAATAGTCGAAGCCCCACACCTCGTCCAGCAGTTGGTTCCGGGTGAACACCCGGTTGGGGGAGGAGGCCAGGTGGAACAGCAGCTCCAGCTCCTTGGGGGGGGTGTCCACCCGCTTGCCGTCCACCAGCAGCTCGTAGGAGTCCAGGTTGACCACCAGCTTGTCGAAGGCAAGGCGCTTTTCCGGCTGCTCCTCCTCGCCGTAGCGGCGGAGGACGGCGTGGACCCGGGCCAGCACCTCTTTGGTCTCAAAGGGCTTGGTGATGTAGTCGTCCGCCCCCATTTCCAGGCCGGACACCTTGTCCTCCAGCTCGCCCTTGGCGGTGAGCATGATGATGGGGATCTTGGAGGTCTCCCGGATTTTCCGGCAGACGGACCAGCCGTCCATGGAGGGCAGCATAATGTCCAGAATTACCAGGTCGGGCTGGACGGCCTGAAACTTTTCCAGCCCCTCCAGGCCGTCTCCGGCCACGTGGCAGGTCATGCCCTCCTTTTCCAGATACAGCCGGAGCAGATCGGCGATGTTCTTGTCGTCCTCCACAATCAGAATACTGCGGGGCATGGTCATACACCCTTTCGTCAAGATGTGCGGAGCCGCCGCGGGCGGCGGGCGTCCCAGACCGGCACGGCGCGGCGGCTCTCACAGTTCTCCTGCCATTATAAGCCGAACGGCGTCAAATTTCCAGAGAAATTTGTGAACAAACCAAAAAACGGGGACCCCGCAAGGCCGCTCCTTGGCTTTGCGGCCGCTACAGCACGTGGGATCGGTCCACTCCGATGACGGGGCGGCAGTCCGGCTCTTGCTCCGTCAGCTTTTGGATGAGAAGATCCCGCACCTCTCCATCGGACAGAGCCACGTCGTAGGGCACCACCACATCGAAGGACACCGCGCCGCTTCCGCCGCAGCGGAAGTCGTGAATGGTGGCGGCGGGGTCGATTTCCCGGGCCAGCGATTCCGCCAGCGCCCGCAGGCGCTCCGACCGGGGGTCGTCCTGTTCCACGGGGTCCAGGTGGATGACGGCTTCCAGGCCGAAGCGCCGGGCCAGCTCCCGCTCCGCGTGGTCCACCACGCCGTGCAGGACGACCAGGGAGCCGTCGGCAGGCACCTCGGCGTGGGCGGACATCATCCGGCGGCCGGGACCGTAGTCGTGGATCACCAGGTCGTGGACCCCCAGAATCTGGGGGTCGCTGAGGATAAGCTGCTCGATTTCCGCCACGGCGGCCGGATCAGGTGGGGTGCCCAGCAGGGGGTCCAGGGTGTCCCGGGCGGCGGACCACCCGGTGCGCAGGATGAGGACCGCCACCAGCAGGCCCAGCCAGCCGTCCAGCTGGATATGGAGGAAGTGGGAGGCCGCCAGCCCCGCCAGCACCGCCGACGTGGCCAGCACATCGGAGCGGGCGTCGGCGGCGGCGGCGGACAGGGCTGCGGAATCGGCCCGCCGGCCCATGGAGGCGTAAAACCAGCCCATCCACAGCTTCACCAGGATGGACAGCGCCAGCAGCCCCACCGCCAACGGGTTGAGCAGGGCGGGCTTCGGATGGAGGACTTTGTCTATGGCCTCCCGGCCCAGCTCCACGCCCACCAGCAGGATGAGGAGGGACACCCCCAGCCCCGCGAGATATTCCATCCGGCCATGGCCGAAGGGGTGGCGCTCATCCGCCCGCTGGGAGGCGAGCTTGAACCCCGCCAGGGTGACGGCGGACCCGGCGGCGTCGGACAGGTTGTTGAAGGCGTCGGCGGTGACGGAGATGGCCCCGGTGAGCAGTCCGGCGCACAGCTTGGCGGCGAACAGCAGCAGGTTGAGCGCCAGCCCCACCCCTCCGGCCAGCAGGCCGTACCGCTCCCGGACGGCGGGGTCGTGGGTGTCCTGATAGCGGGGGATCAGGCGGCGTAAAACGGCGTCCAGCATAGGTGGAGCCTCCTCTCAGGAAATTCTGTTCCTATTAGTATGCCCACAGGAGGGCATATAGCAATCTGCCTGGGCGTTTGCCCAGGCAGTTCTGGTATTCGTGCGCGGTCTATTCACGCTCCAATTGGCCGCGCGGCCGGGTCGCTTTCCTTTCGACTCGGACAAGACCCACCCCGCTTCGCGGCGGCTGGGCTCTTGTCCTCGCTCCAGTCCAAGCTCCCCTGCGCGGCTGTTGTCGCGCTATGAGCTGGGCCTGCACGCCCGGATGATGGACAGCGGCGGCACCGCCCGGGGCAGCTTCATGTGAAAGGTCATCCGGGGATGCCGGGGCTCGGTGAGCGCGAAGCCGTCCTCATCCCGCATGACGGGGGCCGTCATGGAGAAAGCGGGCACGCCGGGTCCCACCGCCTCGACTTCGTCCCCGGCGGAAAACTTGTTGCGCAGGGACAGCACGGCGTTTCCCAGGCCGTCGCAGGATGTGACGATGGCCAGCACCTGCCAGTCCCGGACGTACCGGGCGGAGTCGGTGTACTGCCCCGGCTGGCCGAACCAGAAGCCGGTGGAGTAGTGCCGGTGGCTCACCTTGTCCACCTCCGCCCGCCAGGCCGGGTCCAGGGGCCTGCCCTCCGCCGCCGCGTCCACGGCGTGGCGGTAGGCGGCGGTGGTCATGGCGGCGTAATAGGCGCTCTTGGCCCGCCCCTCGATTTTCAGAGAGTCGATCCCGGCGGCAATGAGCTCCGGGATGTGGTCGATCATGCACATGTCCCGGCTGTTCAGAATGAACGTCTCGCCGTTCTCCTCGAACACAGGGAAGTATTCGCCGGGGCGCTTTTCCTCCATCAGGGCGTACTGGTAGCGGCAGGGCTGGGCGCAGGCCCCCCGGGAGGCGTCCCGCCCGGTCATATAGTTGGACAGCAGGCAACGGCCCGACCAGGACACGCACATGGCCCCGTGGACGAAGCACTCCACCTCCAGCCCCCGGGGGGCTCTGGCCTTCAGCTCGGCCGCCTCGTCCAGGGACAGCTCCCGGGCCAGGATCACCCGGGACGCCCCCAGCTCGTGCCACACCCGGGCCGTCTCATAGTTGGTGATGCCTGTCTGGGTGGACATGTGCACCTGGACGTGGGGGGCGTGGCGCTTGCACAGGTCCAGCACGTCGGGGCCCGCGGCGATCACCGCGTCCGCGCCGATGGCGTCCAGGTACTCCAGGTATTCGGGGAGGCGGGCCACCTCGCCGTTGCGGGCCAGGGTGTTGCAGGTGACGTGGACCCGGACGCCTTTGGCGTGGGCGGCCGCGACCGCCGCCGCCAGCCCCTCCCGGTCAAAGTTCCCGGCGAAGGCCCGCATCCCAAAGGCGGTACCCGCCAGGTACACCGCGTCCGCGCCATAGGCCAGGGCCATGTCCAGCCGCTCCCGGTCCCCGGCGGGGGAGAGCACCTCGGGCTTAGCCCCCATTGCCCTGGTAGCGCTGCACCAGCACGTCGTGCTCGGCGTAGGTGCGGCTGAACTCGTGCTCCTTGGTTTCCGGATTGAGCACGTAGAAATAGTAATTGGTGCTGTCCGGCTCCATGGCGGCCAGCAGGGAGGCCATGCCGGGGTTGGAGATGGGCCCCGCGGGCAGGCCCTGGTACTTGTAGGTGTTGTAGGGGGAGTCGATCTCCCGGTCCGCCAGGGTGGGCACCTTGCCGCCGTTGAGGTAGACCAGGGTGGCGTCAATCTGAAGATAGCCCGCCGTCTCGGCGGTGGGATTGTTCAGCCGGTTGTAGATGACCGAGGCGATGGTCTTGTAGTCCTTGCCGGAGGTCTCCTTCTCGATCATGGAGGCGATGGTGACGATATCGTGGAGAGAGTATTCCGGCTCCGTCTCCCCGCCGCCGGCAAAGCGGGACATATACTGGTCCATTTTGGCGTCGAAGTTCACCAGCATTTTGTTGATGACGTACTTGGGATTCTCGCCGAGCTGGAAGGTATAGGTGTCGGGGAAGAGGTAGCCCTCCAGCCGGTGATAGTCGCCCAGGGGCCTGTCTTTCAGCCAGTCAAAGGCGTAGTCCCAGTTGGCGGCCATGTCCCGGAGCTTGTCCACCGAGGTGACGCCCCGCTCGTCCAGCAGGGCGAATACCTGGTCGATGGTATAGCCTTCGGGAATGGTGATGTCCGTCTCCTGACGGGTGGAGGAGGAGGCGCTCATGCTGGACACCAGGGCGTGGTAATCCATCTCGGTATTCAGCGCGTAAGTGCCCGGGGCGATTTTGCCCTCCGCGTGGGAGAAGGCGGCGTAAAGCTTGAACAGAAACTTGTACTGGATCAGGCCCTCCGACTCCAGCATATCCACCACGGAGCCGAAGCTGGTGTCCTCCTCAATGGTGATGATGGCGGAGGCGGGCTCCTTGTTGAGGCCCAGCAGGTCGCAGGCCCACACCCATCCCACCGTGGCCAGCACGGCGGAAGCGCCGATGACCAGCAGGACATATAATAGTGCGCCGGCCACCCGAGACAGGGCGCTGCGTTTCCGGCGCGCTCTCCGCCTGGGCTGTGCGCCGGAGGGCTGGGGCCGGGGCGGCTCCCGCCGTGAGGGGGTCTGGCCGTATCCAGGCGTGCGATGCTCATCTGCCATGTGATTCACTCCTTATGGGTTCTGGGGCGGGCCCCGGGGACGGTGGGAACCAAATTTACCGGCCCCACATAGTATGACGCAGAAACGGGGAGAAAAGCCGGCCGCGGGGCCGGAAGCCACGGGGCTCGGCCCGGGCGCCGCCGGGGAAGCGCGGCGTCGGAGCCGGTCTCTGTGACCGGGACAATTGAGGCGTACGGGGATCGCCCCCGGCGCCGCCGGTGGGCGGCGTCAGGGCCGGTCTCTGTGACCGGGACATCAAATGTGAGGTGACAAAATCATGTGTTGTGGTAACAATGGTGGTTTCGGCGGGGGCTGCTGGTGGATCATCATCCTGATCCTCCTGCTGTGCTGCTGCTGCGGCGGCAACAACAGCTGGGGCGGCAACAACAACGGCTGTTGCTGCTGCTGCTGTGGCGGCAACAACAACAATAACTGCGGCTGTGGCTGCTGCTGCGGCGGCAACAACAACGGCTGCGGCTGCAACGACGGTTGTTGCTGAGCCGGAAGCGCGACGATAGGCGCATAGGGGAGCTTGGAGCGGAGCGAAGGCAAAAGCTCAGGGCCCGCGCAGCGGGACCGGGTTTTGCCTGAGACGCAGCGAAAGCGACCCGGCCATGCGCCCAATCGGAGCGTGACAAGGAAGCGCGACGACAGGCGCATAGGAGAGCTTGGAGCGGAGGCAAAAGCCCAGGGCCCGCGCAGCGGGGCCGGGTTTTGCCAGAGCCGAAGCGAAGCCGCGCGCCGCGAACAGGCGGGAGCGCTCAGCTGAGCGTCAGGCCGCCGCCATACCATACCCACAGGCGGAGGGCAAATGCCCTCCGCCTCCATTATTCCTCAATCAGGACGAGCTTGACCGGCACGTCGAATGTTTCCCGGGGAATATGCTCCACCAGCCGCCCGGGGCGGCAGATGCACACCGTGAAGCCGGTGAAATCGGCCAGCCAGCGGTCATAATACCCGCCGCCCCAGCCCAGGCGGTAGCCCTCCCGGTCCACCATCAGGTGGGGGATCAGGGCGGCGGCAATCTCCCGTTTGTCCACCAGGGGACAGGAGCCGTCCGGCTCCGGAATGCCGAAGCGGTTGGGGACCAGCTGGTCCACATCCAGCACCTGCCGGGCCTCCATCCCCCTGTGGGGCAGGACCACGGGCAGCGCCACCCGCTTGCCCCGGTCCAGCAGGGCGCGGATGAGGGGAACGGTATCCGGCTCCCGGCCGGTGCCGTAAAACACCATCACGGTGTCCGCCGCCTCCACCTCCGGGAGGGCCAGAAACCGGGCGAACAGCGCGCCGGCCTCCATCTGGGGCAGGCCGGCGGCGTGGCGGCGCAGCTCCGCCTTGCGCTCCTGCACCGTCATACGCCGTAATGCAGGGCGGCGCGGACTTGGGCGGCGGCTCCGGCGCCCTTCAGCGCCTCAATCAGAGCCAGCCCGAACTCAAAGGCGGCGCCGGGGCCCCTGCCCGTGATCAGCTTGCCGTCGGTGACGGCGGCCTGGTCCATCAGGGGGACCGCTCCGGCGGCGGACAGCGCCCCCTCCATGCCGGGGTAGCAGACGCACCGGGTTCCGTGGGGGAGCAGCCCCGCCCGGGCCAGCAGGGTGGGGGCGGCGCAGATGGCGGACAGCCGCAGGCCGGGCTCTTCCGCGGCCTGACGGACCAGCGCCATGGCGGCGGGGGAGCCCTCTATGGAGGCCACGCCTCCCATGCCGCCGGGGAGGACCACCATGTCGCCCTCCCGCAGGGATATGTCCTCCACAGGCAGGTCCGCCTGGACGGTGATGTGGTGGGAGCCGGTGACGTGCGCCCCGCCGATGCCCGCCAGGGAGACGGGGATGTCCGCCCGGCGCAGCAGATCGGCGGTGACCAGGGCCTCGGCCTCCTCGAAGCCAGAGCCCAGCAGAATATAGACCATAAAGCATCTGCCTTTCCTTCTGAACGTTATTTCTTTCTGATGCGGGCCCCGACGGCAGAGACCAGAAACAGGGGCAGCTTGGCCATGCGCCCGATGCGGGAGGGCTGCTTGAGCAGCCGGTAAAGCCACTCCAGCCCCAGCCGCTGGAACGATTCCGGGGCCCGCTCCACCTTGCCCGCGAATACGTCCAGCGACCCGCCCAGGCCGACGTACAGCCGGGCCCCGGCGGCGGCCCCGTTGGCGGCGATCCATTTTTCCTGCTTCGGGGCCCCCAGGCAGACGAACACGAGATCGGCCCGGGCCTCCCGGATGGCGTCCGCCACAGGCCGGTCCTCCTTGAAATAGCCGTCGTGGAAGCCGCACACCACCAGTCCGGGGTAAGCCGCCCGCAGATTTACCGCGGCCAGCTCCGCCACGCCGGGGGCGGCTCCCAGCAGGAACAGCCGCGTTCCGGTTCCGGCGATGCGGGCCAAAAGGGCGGCGGCGAAGTCGATGCCGGGCACCCGGGCCCGCAGGGGGCGGCCTAAGATTTTGGCGGCGTAGATGACGCCCACCCCGTCGGGGAGAACCAGATCCGCCTGGGCCAGGATTCCGGCGAACTCTGGGTCCTTCTCCGCCCGCTGGACAATTTCCGGGTTGGGCGTGACCACCAGATGGGGGCCCTCCTCCTCCAGAAGGGCCAGCGCCCGGTCCACCGCCTCGTCTATCGTCACATTGTCAAAGGCCACGCCCAGCACGTCGGTCCGCATGGCGCATTCCCCCTCCGTCTTGTGTGCCGTCGGATTTCTGCTGGCATTTTAACACAATCCAGGGAAAAAGTCCACCCATGGCGGAAAGTATTTACAATGAGTTCAAGAAGAAGCGCGGAGCCGCAGTGAGCAGCGCGGATGGAGCGGAGCGAGAACAAAAGCCCAGGGTCCGCGGAGCGGAGCCGGGTTTTGGTCGAGGCGGAGCGAAGCCGCGCGTCGCGACAGGCGGAGCGTGACAAAGAAGAAGCGCGGAGCCGCAGTGAGCAGCGCGGATGGAGCGGAGCGCTGAAATTGCCAGGGCGGCTTCCGGCGGATTTCGTGTAAATTTGCGCAATTCGCTCTTGACACCAGCGCGTTAAAGCGTTATACTAGCGTCCGTGAGCTGAAAGGCTCACTGCTTTGCGCCCACGCCGCTTTGATGGCGCAAAGCAGTAAAGTAACCGTTTGGAGGAATACAGAATGAAAAAAACCGCGAAATTGACCGCGCTGCTGCTGGCGCTGGTGATGGCTCTGTCCCTGGCCGCCTGTTCCAACCCCGGCGCGGAGAACAGCGCCTCCGCCGGCTCCCAGAGCGGGGAGAGCGCCGCCCCCAGTACTGAGCCCAGCGCCGCCCCCGCGGAGAACAGCGCCGAGCCCGCCGGCGACGGCAAATACGTGGTGGGCATCTGCCAGCTGGCCCCCCACGTGGCCCTGGACGCCGCCACCGAGGGCTTCATCGACGCGCTGAATGAGAAGCTCCCCGGCCAGGTGGACATCCAGAACAAGAACGCCGCCGGCGACACCCCCACCTGCGCCACCATCATCAACGGTTTCGTGTCCGACAACGTGGACCTGATTATGGCCAACGCCACCGCACCCCTCCAGGCCGCCGCCTCCGCCACCGGCACCATCCCCGTGCTGGGCACCTCCATTACCGAGTACGGCGTGGCCCTGGGCATTGATAACTTCTCCGGCACCGTGGGCACCAACGTGTCCGGCACCTCCGACCTGGCCCCCCTGGACCAGCAGGCCCAGATGATCAAGGACTGGTATCCCGACGCCAAGACCGTGGGCCTTGTCTACTGCTCCGCCGAGCCCAACAGCCAGTATCAGGTGGATAACGTCCAGAAGTATCTGGAGGACATGGGCTACACCTGCGCCCAGTACCCCTTCTCCGACACCAACGACATGGCCAGCGTGGTGCAGAACGCCGTGGACAACAGCGACGTGCTCTACGTGCCCACCGACAACACCGCCGCCAACAACACCGGCATCATCAACAACATCTGCCAGGGAGTGATCCCCGTGTTCGCCGGCGAGGAGGGCATCTGCGGGGGCTGCGGCATCGCCACCCTGTCCATCAGCTACTACGACATCGGCTACAAGACCGGCGAGATGGCCGCTCAGATTCTCACCGGCGAGGCCGACATCTCCACCATGCCCATTGAGTACGCCCCCCAGTTTGTGAAGAAGTACAACCCCGTCACCTGTGATGCGCTGAACATCACCGTGCCCGATGGCTACGAGGCCATCGGCGTCCAGTAACCAGCCCGGCGCAAACCGGCGGGAAGGGCCCGGCCCTTTCCGCCGCTTTCGCGCACAGCGGGCCGAAATCAGGGAGGAATATCCACTATGACAGGCTTTTTCAGTGCACTGCCGGGGGCGGTGTCCCAGGGGCTCATCTGGGGCGTGATGGCCATCGGCGTATACATCACCTATAAGATACTGGACATTGCGGACCTGACGGTGGACGGATCGTTCTGCACCGGGGGCGCGGTGTTTGTCATGCTGTTCTCCAACGGGGTCAACGTGTGGCTGGCCCTGCTGGCCGCCCTGCTGGCGGGTATGCTGGCCGGGCTGGCGACGGGGCTGCTCCACACCGTGTGCGGCATCCCCGCCATTCTGGCGGGCATCCTCACCCAGCTGGGGCTGTATTCGGTGAATATGGCCATCATGGACATGAAGGCGTCCGTAGCCCTGCCCATCACCCAGGCGGACACCCTGGACAAGCTGCTGGTGTCCCTGCGGTTTGTCCAGGGGCCCAAGGCGGGATATCCCGTCTGGCGGCATCCCATTGTGGTGGTGGGGCTGTTTACCGCCGTCCTCATCGCCATTTTGTACTGGTACTTCGGCACCGAGCTGGGGGCGTCCCTCCGGGCCACCGGCTCCAACTCCAACATGGCCCGGGCCCAGGGCATCGACACCGACCGCGCCAAGGTGCTGGGCCTCATTCTGTCCAACGGACTGGTGGCCCTGTCCGGGGCGCTGCTGTGCCAGTACAACGGGGCCAACGACATCAACGTGGGCCGCGGCGCCATCGTCATCGGCCTGGCCGCCGTCATCATCGGCGAAGTGCTCTTCTCCAAGGTGTTTATCAACTTCGCCCTCAAGCTGCTGGCGGTGTCCATCGGCGCCATTATCTACTACGTGGTCATCACGGCGGTGCTCAAGCTGGGCAATCTCAACGCCAACTACCTGAAGCTGCTCACCGCCCTGGTGGTGGCCGTGTTCCTCACCATACCCTATTGGCAGGGAAAATACTTCTCCAAGCCAGTCAAACCCGAAAAAAAGGAGGAGAGCACCCATGCTTGACGTGCAGAACATCCGCAAGACCTTCAATCCGGGCACCGTCAATGAAAAGACCGCCCTGCGGGGGGTGTCCCTCACCCTGAACGACGGGGATTTCGTCACCGTCATCGGCGGAAACGGGGCGGGCAAATCCACCCTGCTCAACGCGGTGGCGGGGGTGTGGCCGGTGGACTCCGGCTCCATCTCCATCGGCGGGGTGGATGTGACCAAGCTCCCGGAGCACAAGCGGGCCAAATACATCGGCCGGGTGTTTCAGGACCCCATGATGGGCACCGCCGCCACCATGCAGATTGAGGAGAATATGGCCCTGGCCGCCCGGCGGGGGAGGGGCCGCACCCTGCGCCCCGGCATCACCCGGGACGAGCGGGACCGCTACCGGGAGATGCTGAAGATTCTGGACCTGGGTCTGGAGGACCGGCTCACCTCCAAGGTGGGGCTGCTGTCCGGGGGGCAGCGTCAGGCGCTGACCCTGCTGATGGCGACGCTGCAAAAGCCGGATCTGCTGCTGCTGGACGAGCACACCGCCGCCCTGGACCCCAAGACTGCCGCCAAGGTGCTGGATGCCACCGAGCGCATCGTCCAGAAGGACCAGCTGACGACCCTGATGATCACCCATAATATGAGGGACGCCATCGTCCACGGCAACCGGCTCATCATGATGTACGAGGGAAACATCGCCCTGGACATATCCGGGGAGGACAAGAAGAAGCTCACCGTAGAGGACCTGCTGGCCCGGTTCGGCCAGGCCACCGGGTCGGACGAGGCGGATGACAAGCTTTTGCTGAGCTGAACAGAGGAACGGCGGCGTGCGGGCAACTGCGCGCCGCCCGCCTTTTTGCAACGCAGATTGTTGGGAAGCCGGTTGAAATCAACGGGGTGGGATGCTATAATAGTTCGGAAATCTGTGGGAGGACGATAAATCATGACGAGACGTTTTTTTCTTCTGTTGATATCCGCCTGCCTGCTGTCCCTGCTGACCGCCTGCGGCGGGCGCCGGCAGGCTACCGGCGGGGAACAGCCCACGCCGGGGACCATTTCCCTGACTGTGTGGGGGGCGGAGGAGGATGAGGCGCTGCTGAAGGAGATATTCGCGTCGTTTCAGACGCATTACGCCCGGCAGGCCGACTTTGACATTACATATCAGCCCCAGAGCGAGTCAAACTGCAAGGATGTCCTGCTGGGCGACCTGGAGGGGGGCGCGGATGTGTTCGCCTTTGCCGACGACCAGGTGGCCGCGCTGGCCGCCGCGGGCGGGCTGGACCCTCTGCCGGATGAGGCTGCGATTCGAAGCGCCTCCCTTCCCGCCGCGGCGGAGGCGGCCAGCGTCGGGGGAACGCTTTACGCCTATCCGCTCACGGCGGACAACGGATATTTCCTCTATTATAACAAGGCCTATTTCACCCGGGAGGATGTCGCAAGCATGGACCGGCTGCTGGAGGCCGCCGCTCAGGCCGGCAAGCTGGTCACCATGGACTGGTCCTCCGCGTGGTATGTCTACTCCTTTTTCGGCAATACCGGGCTGGAGGTGGGCCTGAATGAGGACGGCCTGACCAACTACTGTACCTGGAATGACGCGAACGGCCCCATCCGCGGGGTGGATGTGGCCCAGGCGATGCTGGATATTTCCGCCAGCCCCGCCTTTTTCAACTGCGCGGATACGGAATTTCTGGCCGGGGCCCGGGATGGGTCGGTCATTGCCGGCGTCAGCGGCGTGTGGAACGCGGTGGCGCTGAAGGAGGCCTGGGGGGACGACCTGGGGGCGGCCAAGCTGCCGGCCTATACCTGCGCCGGACAGCAGGTGCAGATGGCGTCCTTCTCCGGCTGCAAGCTCATCGGCGTAAACGCCTATTCCGAACATGTGGAGTGGGCGCGGCGGCTGGCGGAGTGGATTACCAGCGAGGAAAACCAGCGCCTGCGCTTTGAGATGCGGGGCCAGGGGCCGGCCAACGTCAGCGCGGCCAATTCCGCGCAGGTCCAGTCGTCTCCGGCGATTGCGGCCCTGCTGGAGCAGTCCAACTATTCGCAGCTCCAACGGGTGGGAGGAAAGTTCTGGGACCCTGTGTCCGAGTTTTCCCTGAACATGGCGGAGGGGAACCCCTCCGGCGGTTCCCTTCAGGCCCAGCTGGACCGGCTGGTTGAAGGCGTGACCGGGCGGTAGGCAAACAGTACATCGACGGGAGGCGGTCACATGAAAAGCAGGCTGACATTACAGCAGCGCCTGGTCCTGCCCATCATTCTGCTGGGCCTGATCACCCTGCTGTCCAACATTCTGGCGGTATTCAGCATCAACAACGTCCACGCCAACGCGGGGAGCATTGTGGACAGAAGCATGGTCAGCGAGGAAAAGCTGGAGGACATCCGGCGGTCCGTCATGGGCATTCACCGGCTGGCGCTGTCCCACATCGTGGCGGCGGACCACGCCACCATGATCCGGCTGGTACAGGAGATCAAGGCGGAGGAGGCGGCGCTGGACGAGAAGCTGGACGCATACGGAGGCTTCGTCTCTCAGGCGGATCAGGGGACGTACCAGTCGCTGCTGAACGGTTACAGTGAATTCAAGCACGCCCTGGTCAGCCTGGTGTGCGCCAGCGCAGACAGCAAAACTCAGGAGGCCTACGCCACCGCCAACGGAGACGTGGCCCGCTGGAGCGAGGCGGCGGAGGCGGACATTGACGCGCTGTCCGATTCGGTGAGCGCCCAGGCGAAGGCGGCGCGGGGGAGGCTGACGCTGGTCTACATCGTCTCGCTGGTCACCAGCGCCGTCACCTTGGTGGTGGGTGTTTTGCTGGTGGCGGCAGGGTTCCGGATCATCCGGAAGTATGTCCTCACCCCCATCCGGGATGTGATGGGCACCCTCCAGGACAGCTCGGAACGCATCAGCGGCGTGGTGGGTGAGGTCCGCCAGCGGACGCAGACCTCCAACGGCAGCGTCCGAAGCCTCTCCGAACTGACGGAGCGGCTCTCCGCCGCGCTGGAGGAGATCGCGGGCAGCGCCTCCGCCATTACCGCCAGCGCCGGCGGCACCCGGGGGGACACCCAGAGCATGGCGGAGGAATGCTCCGCCATTACGGTCTATTCCGCCGGCATGCGGGAGCGGGCGGAGGAGATGGAGCGCTCCGCTCATCAGGAGACGGAGCGGGTCCGGGGCAAGACGGCGGATATTCTGGCCATGCTGGATCAGGCCATTGAGAAGAGCCGGAGCGTGGAGCAGATCGAGGCGCTGACCAAGGACATCCTCAACATCTCCGACTCCACCAATCTCATAGCCATCAACGCCTCCATTGAGGCCGCCCGGGCCGGGGCGGCGGGGGCCGGATTTTCCGTAGTGGCCCAGGAGGTCCACCAGCTGGCCAGCTCCTGCGCCGAGACTGCCAGCCATATTCAGAAGGTCAGCGGAATGGTGGTGGGCGCGGTGGACTATCTGGCCGGCAGCGCCCGGGAGTTGGCCGACTACCTGAGTCAGGCGGTTCTGGACCAGCTGGAGCGTTCCGTCCAGGCCGGGCGGCAATACCGGGAGGATGCGGACTACATCGGCCGCGCCATGGAGGAGTTCAACGACAGGGCGGAGCGGCTGAAAACAGCCATGGATCAGATTGCCGCCTCCATCGCCAGCATTTCGGGCTCCATCGACGGCGCCGCCTCCGGCATCACCGGAGCCGCGGGCAGCACCCGGGTTCTGGTGGACGATATGGCGGGAATCACTGCGCGGATGGACACCAATCAGGAGATTGTGGGGGAGCTGCAAAGGCAGATGGATGTGTTTGCCAACCTGTAAAATGGATCATGGAACGGTCCGAAAGTCATCCGGCCGTTCAAAAAAGGGCCTGTGGAATCGCTCCACAGGCCCTTTTTGCGCGTCCTCCGGGAAGGGCTCAGCGTGTCTAGAAGGTATTCAGAAGCGCTTGTACCTGCTCCTTTTGGGCCAGTCCGTCGGAAAACGCGGTGGCCGACCCGGTGGCCGCCCCCAGGCGGTGGGCCATGGCGTAGTCCCGGTGCTCCAGCCAGCCCGCCAGGAAGCCGGCCACCATGGAGTCGCCCGCCCCCACGGAGTTGACGACCTTGCCTTTGGGCACGCCCAGGCGGTGGACCGCCCCCGTCTCGTCCAGCAGCAGGGAGCCGTCCCCGGCCATGGACACCAGCACGTTCCGCGCCCCCCGCTCCTGGAGCTGCCGGGCGCAGTCCTGAATCTCCCGGTCCGAGGTCAGGACCCTGCCGAAGATCTCCCCCAGCTCGCTGGTGTTGGGTTTGATGAGGAAGGGGCGGTAGGGCAGAACCGCGCACAGCAGATCCCGTGTGGCGTCCACTGCCGTGAGGATGCCGCGGCCCTCCAGCCGGGCCAGAATGCGCTGGTACACGTCGTCGGGCAGGGAGGAGGGGATGGAGCCGGCCAGCACCAGCACATCGCTGGAGCGGAGGGCGTCCAGCCGCTGAAATAGCTCCTCCAGGGCGGCGGGGGGGATGGCGGGGCCCGTACCGTTGATCTCAGTCTCCTGGCCGGCCTTGATTTTTACATTGATGCGGGTGAGCCCCTGGGGCAGCCAGATGAAATCAGTGGCGATGCCCGCCTTGCGCAGGCCCTGGTCCAGGGCCTGACCGGTGAAGCCCGCCAGAAACCCCAGCGCCACATTGTCCACGCCCAGGTTCCGCAGCACGACGGACACGTTGATGCCCTTGCCGCCCCACTGCACTTCGTCGCTTTCGGTTCGGTTGGTTTCACCCGCGTGGAAACTGCCCATGCGGACCACGTAGTCCAGGGCCGGATTAAAGGTAACGGTGTAAACCATGGGTTCAAACCTCCTTGATGTCGGTATACTCCTGATATCTGCTGTCGGGCAGCCGGTCGGTGATGATCTGGGCCCCGTCCAGGGGGAGGAAGGAGGCGGCGGTGATGGCCCCGAATTTGCTGGCGTCGGCCAGCACCCAGGTCTGACGGGCATGGGCGGCGGCGGCCGCCTTCACCATGGCCTCCTCCGGGTCCGGGGTGGTAAAGCCGGGTCCGGCGGCAATGCCGTTCACGCCCAGGAACGCTTTGGTAAAGTTGTACCGCTTCAGCCCCTCCAGGGCCTCGCCGCCGATGATGGCCAGGGTGCCCGGCTTCAGCACGCCCCCCAGCACATAGGCCCGCAGGCCCCGCCGGGGCAGCCGCTGGGCGCACTCCACGCTGTTGGTGACAAAGGTGGCCTTCGGGGCCCGGATATGGTCCGCCATGTGCATGACGGTGGAGCCCGCGTCCAGGTATACCACGTCGCTGTCGGTGATGAGTCCGGCGGCGTACCGGGCGATGCGGAGCTTTTCCGGGGTGTGGAGCTGGCGCTTGGTGTCCATGTCCAGCTCTCCGGCCTGGAATTCGTCGCGGACAGGCAGGGCCCCGCCGTGGACCTTGTTCAGCTTGCCCCGCCGGGCCAGCTCGTTCAGATCCCGGCGGATGGTGGCCTCGGACGCGCCGGTCACCCGGCACAGGTGGGCCACGCTCACCGATTGCTCCTGATTCAGCTCGGCCAGAATGGCCTCCATCCGTAATTCCGCCAGCATGGCAAAGGCTCCTCTCGTTTTTTTCTATGATACCATCAAAAACGAGCAGGGTCAAGCGAAATCGTTCACTCTTCCTCCGGATAGACCACGCCCCACTCCCGGCGGAGGCCGGTCATCAGCTCCATCACGTCCACGGTGTAGGGCAGCAGCATGTCGCACGCGCCCTGGACGGCCGCCTCCATATCCTCCAGCTCGTATACCAGCGCGTCGGCAGTGCGGCCCGCCTGGATGGTCTCCCGCGCCCCGGTGGCGGCGTCCACAAGGACCGCCTCCTGGGCCCGGGGGTACTCCATGATCTCAATGTAGCCCTTTTCGCAGGAGATCACCGCCCGCTTGGGCTGCTTGGAGTGGAGGGAGAGGATGACGGACACCAGCTGGCCCTCCCGGTTCATCATGGAGAGGACGGCGCTCTCATCCACCCCGGTGGGGGCCTTCCGGACGAAGGATTTCACCTGGTCCGGGTTGGAGTCCAAAAAGAGCCGGGCCAGGGACAGGGCGTACACTCCGATGTCCAGCAGGGCGCCTCCCGCCAGACTGCGGTTGAAGAAGCGGTTGTTCATATCGTAGTCCTTGAAGCTGCCGAAGTTGAGCTGGATCAGGTTCACCTGGCCCAGTTCGCCGGACGCCACCCGCTCCCGCAGCACCCGGTACAGCGGCATGTGGTAGATGGTCATGGCCTCCGCCAGCACCACATGGTGCTCCCGCGCCAGCCTGACCGCCCGGTCCAGCTCCTCGCGGTTGAGGGTGATGGACTTTTCACACAGGACGTGCTTGCCGTGGGTGAGGGCCTGCTCCAGATAGGCCATGTGGGTATTGTGGGGGGTGGTGAGGTAGATGGCGTCGATGTCCGGGTCGGTGAACATGTCGTGGAAGTCGGCATACACCTTTTTTACTCCGTACTGTTCCGCAAAGGCCGCCGCCTTCTCATAGGTGCGGTTGCCCACCCCGTCCAGGGTGCGGCCCATGGCCCGGAGGGCCTGAGCCATCTGATTGGCGATGACGCCCACCCCCAGAACGGCCCAGCGCAGCTGTTTCTGTTCCTGCATGGTGAAAACCTGCCTTTCCTGATTTGTCCCAGTATATCACACGTTTTTCTTTTTGAGCAAGCCCAGCAGCAGCATGCCCACCAGGGAGCCGATGGCGATGGCGGCGGCATATCCCAGGGGGTTGTGCATGACGGGGAAGACGAACAGGCCGCCGTGGGGGGCCGGAGAGGCGCAGCCGAAGGCCATGGACAGGGCCCCCGCCGCGGCGGAGCCTGCCACGCAGGAGGGGATGACGTGCAGGGGGTCGGAGGCGGCGAAGGGGATGGCCCCCTCGGTGATGAAGGACAGGCCCATAATGAAGTTCACCGGGCCGGATTTGCGCTCCGCGGCGGTGAAGCGGTCCTGAAAGAAGATGGTGGCCAGGGCGATGGCGATGGGGGGAACCATGCCGCCCGCCATGACGGCGGCCATCACCGGGGAGAAGCCGCCCTCCGCCATGGCGATGGAGGCGGTGCCGAACACATAGGCCGCCTTGTTGATGGGGCCGCCCATATCGGTGGCCTGCATCCCGGCCACCAGCGCCCCCAGCAGAATGGCGGAGGCGCCGCCCATGGAGTTCAGCGCGTCGATGAGGGCGCTGTTGATCATGCCCACCACGGGGTTGACCAGGCACATGAACGCGCCGATGAACAGCAGGCCCACCACGGGATAGATGAGGATGGGCTTGAGCCCTTCCAGCGACTGGGGGAGCTTGTCGCAGACCCTGCGCAGCAGTTTCATGAACCAGCCGCCCACAAATCCGGCCAGCAGTCCGCCCAGGAAGCCGGCGGGGACGATGGGGACGGTGGGGTCGGCGAAGTAGGCGAAGGTGGCGCCGGTGGCCGCCAGGGAGCCGCCCACGAAGCCCACCATGAGCCCTGGCCGGTCGGCGATGGACTGGGCGATGAACGCCGCCAGAACGGGCACCATAAAGCCGAAGGCAATGCTGCCGGCCTTGTTGAAGAAGGCGGGGAGGACCCAGGAGGAGCCGAAGGCCGCCGTACCCGCCGCCCCGCCGTCCAGGAGGAAGGAGAGGGCCATGACGATGCCGCCGCCGATGACAAAGGGCAGCATGTGGGACACGCCGTTCATCAGGTGCTTGTAGAGCCGGCGGCCCAGGCGCTCGCTGTCCGCGTCCTCCTCCACGGCCCCGCCCCCCTGGTGGTGGTAGACGGGGGCTTGACCGTTTATGATTGTTTCAATCAGCTGCTGGGGCCTGTTGATGCCGTCGGACACCGGGGTGCGCAGCAGGGGCTTGCCGTCGAACCGGGCCAGGTCCACATTTTTGTCGGCGGCAATGATGATGCCGTCGCAGGCGGCGATCTCCTCCCGGGTCAGGATGTTCTTGGCCCCGCCGGAGCCCTGAGTCTCCGCCTTCACGCCGATGTTCATCTCCCGGCCCTTTTTCTCCAGGGCCTCGGCGGCCATGTAGGTGTGGGCGATGCCGGTGGGACAGGCGGTGACCGCCAGCACCCGCGGGGAGCCGTCCGGTCTGGGCGCCTCCGCCGGAGCCTCCTCGGGGAACTTCACCCGCTCCTGGGCGTCGATCAGGGCCATAAAGCTCTCCGCGCTGTGGGCTTCCAGCAGCTAAAGTCAATCTAATTCAATCAAAATCGGTCACAAATATGAGAGGCGCTTTTTGGAGCTTTTTCACAAACAGGGGACGGGCCGGCCCGCCGGGTCCGGCGTGGAAAAAATTTTGGAAAAGCGGCTCTGCAATGTCCCCGATCCGGCAGGACCCGACATAACAAAAGTTAGAGAGCGGCAGTTCGGCAACGTGGAAGAAGCGTCCGAATCCGCGGGAGGTGAGAGCGTGAGACGCTGTGAGCCGTGGAAGGAAGCGGTGGAAAAACTGTATAAGGAGATGTATCCGGCGCTTCGCGTATATGCCCTGCGGGTGATGGAGGACGCGGCGCTGGCGGAAGAGGCGATTCAGGACGCGTTCTGCATCGCCTGCGCCCGGCGGAAGCAGTTTCTGTCCAGTCCCAACCCGCAGGGCTGGATCATGCTCACCCTGAAGCACGTGATGCAGAACATGCTCCGCACCCAGGCAAAGCTGAAAACGCTGCTGTCGCTGGAGGCGTGGGAGGGGGTGCCCGCCGGAACGCCGGAGATGATCAGTGTGGATCTGCTGTTCAGCGACCTGTCCGAGAGCGAGGACTTCCAGCTGCTCAAGCGGATAGCCCTGGACCGGTGCACCATGCTGGAGCTGGCGGAGGAGCTGGGCATTTCCGTGGAGGCCTGCAAAAAGCGGGTTCAGCGGGCCAGAAAACGGCTGCAAAAAAAATTGAAAGCCTGAAAGAAAGGGGGGGATTGTGTGTCAAATGGTGGGAATGACGGCGGCAGGGAGTTTGCCGACATGGAGCGGATGAGCACCGGCCATCTGGAGGAGCTGCTTCTGGAGGACTTCCACACCTGCGCGGAGGGGGGCGACATGGACAGCCTGTACCAGGCGGCCCGGGTGCTGGCGGACCGCGCCCCCTGCCCGGACTCCGACGCCGACCGGGCCTGGGAGAGCTTTCAAGCAAATTACCTCCCTTTTGCCCGGAGGGGCCGTTCTCTGTATGAGGACGGCGGGGCGCCGTCCTCGGACGCCGCCTCAAGGCGGCGTCATCCCTCTTTTCGTCTGGCGCTGGCCGGGGCCGCCGCTGTTGCCGTACTGATGTCGGTGACTGCGGTGGGAACCGGCGGCGGCTATGACGCCCAGGAGCTTCAGGCCCGGTGGACGGACGAGAAGCTGTCCATGACGCCGGGGCAGGCTGTCCCCATAGAGCGGGACAGCCTCCACATACCGGAGGAGCTGGAGGAGGGCGCCGGACTGAGGGAGACGCTGCTGTCCTGCGGTCTGTCCGTTCCGGCGGCGCCCCGCTGGATGCCGGAGGGGTTTGAACAGGACAGCCTCGTGGTGGACAGCGAATCCATGATAGAATCCGCAATGTTCTCAGCGCTTTATTCCTGGGGCGATAAAAGGCTGTGCGTATTTCTGCTGGCCTATTTCGAGGAGAGCGGCGGCACCTCCACGTACCAGAAGGACGCCGGCGATCCGATTCCCTATGAGGCGGGGGGCGTGACCCACCTCCTCTTTACCAACGCGGGGCGGGCCAGCGCCGTCTGGATCAACGGCCCGGTAGAGGGGGCCATCTCCGGCGATATCTCCATGGAGGACCTGATGAAAATGATCGACTCCATCTATGAGGAAGATTGAGAGGGCGGACCCGAGGGAAATTCCGGTTTCACGGCCGGATGGGAGAGGGAGGCTGTTCGGATGGAACAGGAGCGACGGAAAAAACAGGAGAATGTGGCGGCGGGCATTGCCGGCGCGCTGATCGGCTCTCTGGCGGGGGTGGTGTGCACCCTGGTCATCGGCCAGCTGGGCTATGTGGCGTCCATCTCCGGCCTGGTGATGGCGGTGGGGGCGCTGAAGGGCTATGAGGCGCTGGGGGGACGGCTGAGCAAAAAAGGGGCGGTGATCTCCTCCGTGCTCATTCTGGGGATGACCTGGCTGGCCCACCGGCTCAGCTGGGCCATCGCCCTGGCCGGGGAGCTGGAGGCCAATGTGTTCGAGTGCTTCCGGGCCATTCCCGCTCTGCTGGAGGCGGGGGTGCTGGAGGGCCCCGCCTACTGGGGAGATCTGGTGATGCTTTACCTGTTCACCCTGCTGGGGGCGGTGCCCACCATTCTGGGCGGCCTGCGCAGCACCGACCTGCCCGACCTGCCCCAGGGGGCGGCGTCCGCCGCCCAGGACGGGGACGGGCAGGAGGCGGTGTTCTACCCCGGGAGCGTGGCATGGATGCGGCCCCTGCGGCTGTCCGCGTCGCTGGCCATGTTTGTGGGGCTGATTCCGGCGGTGGCGCTGCTGTTTGCCGGCGCCTCGGGGGGTACTCCGCTGACCCTCACCCTGGCGGCGCTGGGATGCATTGCCGCGTCCGTGGTGATGATGTGCCTGGTTCTGCCCGACATCCAGCTGTGCAAGAAGGCCATGACGCTGATGGTGCGCAGCGGCGGGACGGTGTGGAAGGTGACCCTGCCCATGCTGAACGGAGCGGATACATACCGGTTTACCACAAAGACGGGGACGTTCCGGGCCATCCGCTGGGAGACGCTGGACGAGGCCGAGCGGGAGCGGCTCAAGGTGTCCGTCCGGCGGGCGGCCGCCCTGCTGTCCAGCGGGCAGGTGATGCCGGGCAGCGCCCTGAGCATGGCGGTGCTGCCGCTGACCGGCCTGCGCATCGACAAGGAGACCCCGTGGGCCTGGAAAGGCGTCTACTCCGCCGGGGGCGGCGGGGAGAAGAAGATCTCCATCCCCAAGGCATACCGTGGGTTCGCCCCCGCCCCGGGGCTGGAGCCCGCCCAGGAGCCCGTCCCCGCCCGCTGGGGGCTGGTGGCGCTGGCGGCCGCCCTGGCGGCGGCGCTGGGGCTGGCGGGGGCCGTGCTGGGCGGGGGCCTGGACGGCGGCTTTGCCCACGGAGCGCCGGACCCCACCGCCTCCCCCTCCGCCGTCCAGACGGCGGAGCCCGCCCCGTCCGCCGGGGCGGAGATAGACCCGCAGTCCCTGTTCCATGTGGGGAGCGAGCTGGGGTATGAGCTCACCGCCGTGGGCTACATCAAGGCCCCGGAGGGGATGTTCGGGGAGGACAGCTATGTGGACGCCCACGTCCCCTACAGCGAGGAGCCCGCATATCTGGAGGAGGGCGGCGCCATCCGCTCCGCCGCCCACGGCATGGAGGTGACGGTGAAAATAGCGCAGACCGAGGGAAACGCCGCCGATGTGGTGGAGCTGGCCTATGAGCTGATGGCGTCCGCCGGTACGGACTTCTATGAGGACGGCGTGTACGAGACGCACTACTTTGACGACTATGACATCGCCGTCAAGCAGGTGACCTACTTTGAGGAGGACCGCACCAAGGTCCGGATCGCGGTGCTGTACGCCGATTATAAGCAGGACGGGTATTATCTCTCCGCGGCCATCGTCTACCAGCCGGAGCTGATGGATGAGGACTACCCGGCGCTGCTGGCGGAGCTCAGCGACGCTTACGCCCTGTCCCTGCCGGAGATTGATCCCATGGACCAGACCTGACCAGTTGAAAGGAGAAAACAGAGATGGATTATTTTTTGGAGCGCGTCAGCCGGGCGGGGCTGATTCTGCTGGTGATCGGCGCGGTGCTTCTGGGGGTTTCGCTGAGAGACACCGTCACCTCCTTCCAGGAACCCAAGACCTTTGAGGAGGTGCTGGAACAGGGGGCGGCTCCCGGCGACCACGTGGCGGGCCGGGTGCCCTATCTGCTGGACATATTCGCCGACATGCAGACCTGGACGGAGAACACCAAAACCCACGCGGTTTCCGGCAAACGGACCACATTCCGGTACTATGTCCTGCCTGCGGGGGAGGGATATATGGGGCTGGCCGTCTCCGCCAAAAATTTCGACACGGCCAACACACTGGTGGACCAGACCTATGCCTGCCTGCTGGAGGGCGGCGGGGCTCCCACGGCGGAGCTCACGGCGGACGCCCGGGTGGCGGTGATGAAGAAGGAGCTTGTGGAGCTGTTCCGGCAGGACCTGCGGGAGTACTACGGCTACACCGACCAGGACCTTGAAGCGCTGGGCACGCCGCTGATGGTGGAGCCCCGGGCGTTCCACACCGTGCGGATCTTCTGCGGCCTGGGGGCGGCGGTATTTCTGGTTGGAGCGCTGGTGCTGATCCTCCACTGGCGGAAGGTGGACCGCCGCATCCGGGAAGCGGTCCGGGCCGCCCAGGGGCCTGAGCTGGATTAAGTGTATGAACAACCGCAAGCCGTCGCCATCCGCTGGTGCCGAAGGCACGGGGACCGGCGCTGGCCGCGGATATAAAGGGCGCCCGGCTGTTCCGAGGGAACAGCCGGGCGTTTTTGTGCGCTCAGAGCCCCGCGGAGCGGCGGTCCTGAGCCAAACCGGTTTGCCTGAATCCCGCCGGACAGGTCAACGGGGGGCGGCTTCGTCACATGCGGCGGCCCGGTGCAGGAACTTCAGGAACTGGGCACGGCCCGCGGGAGTGCGGGCATACACGCCGCAGTGCTCCAGCACCTGAGCGAACACCTTGCCTGTCTCCGCCTTCACGATGTCCAGGGCGTTGTCCGCCGTGATGGTGTAGTCCCTGGCGAAGCCCTCCGCCCAGTCCGCGTGCTTGGCGGTGCGCTCATCGGCCCGCAGGTCCGCGCCGTGGGCCAGGCCCTCCGCCACCGCCGCCAGCTCCTCCTTGAGCCGGGCCGGGAGCACCGCCAGCCCCATCACCTCGATGAGCCCGATATTCTCCTTTTTGATGTGGTGCAGCTCCGCGTGGGGATGGTAGACGCCCAGGGGGTGCTCCGCCGTGGTGATGTTGTTGCGCAGCACCAGGTCCAGCTCAAACCTGCCCCCCCGCTTCCGGGCGATGGGGGTGATGGTGTTGTGGGGTTCGCCCTCCGTCTCCGCGAAAATGAACGCCTCCTGGTCGGTGTAGCCCCGCCAGGCGGTCAGAATCCGGTCCGCCAGCTCCACCAGCCGGTCCGGGTTTTCGCAGGCGATGCGCACCACCGACATGGGCCATTTCACGATGCCTGCCTCCACGTCCTCAAAACCGGGGAAGGTGAAGGGGGTCTCCACCGGGGCTTTCGCCATGGCGAACTCGTACCGCCCGCCCTGGAAATGGTCGTGGGCCAGGATGGAGCCGCCCACAATGGGCAGGTCGGCGTTGGAGCCCACAAAGTAGTGGGGGAACTGGCCCACGAAGTCCAGCAGCTTGCCGAAGCAGGCCCGGTCGATCTTCATGGGCACGTGCCGGCTGTTCAGGCAGATGCAGTGCTCATTGTAGTAGACATAGGGGGAGTACTGCAAAAACCAGGGCGACCCGTTGATGGTGATAGGCACAACGCGGTGGTTCTGCCGGGCGGGGTGGTTGACCCGGCCGGCGTAGCCCTCGTTTTCCGCGCACAGCTGGCACCGGGGATAGGCGGAGGCGGGCAGGTTTTTGGCCGCCGCGATGGCCTTGGGGTCCTTCTCCGGCTTGGACAGGTTGATGGTCACGTCCAGCTCGCCGTAGGGCGTGGGGGCCTTCCACTGGATGTCCTTGGCGATGCGGTCCCGGCGGATGTAGTTGGTGTCCTGGCTGAATTTGTAGTACCAGTCGGTGGCCTCCCGGGGATCTTCGGCCCGGAGGGCCTGGAATTTCTCGATCACCTGGGCGGGGCGGGGAGTGAGCCGCCCCATGAGCTCGGTGTCGAACAGGTCCCGGAAGACCACGGAGTTCTCAGTGAGCACGCCCCGGGCATAGGCGTCGTCCAGCAGCTCGTCCAGCACCGGGGCCAGCTCCACCGGACCCCAGTCCTGCCCGGGGTCGGCATAGCTGTCGATCTTCAGCGCATCCAGAATGGTATTCACGGCCCAATCTTTTTCACAGGGCTGGATCAGATCCGTTTGCAGGGCGTATGCAACCAGCTTGGAAACAGCATCATCAATCATGGCAAAAGCATCCCCTCAATTAATGTGATGTAGGGGCCGATGTCCCCATCGGCCCGCGAATAACGGGGCAGAGCGTCATAGGGACCGATGTCCCCATCGGCCCGCGAATAACGGGGCAGAGCGTCATAGGGGCCGATGGGGACATCGGCCCCTACAGAGATATTCATTCCGCGACGACACAGCCGCCCTGGGGACGGATATGCAGGATATGGCACTTGCCCGCGCCCAGGAGGGCCTCCATGCCGGCCTGGAAGGCGTCCAGCGTTTCGTTTGGCACGAAGGCCTGGATGGTGCCCGCGAAGCCGCCGCCGTGGACCCGGACCGCTCCGGCGCCGTCCAGCAGCTCTTCCGCGACGGCCAGACACAGGGGAATGGCCTGCTGGCGGGGGTCGGAGATGGACCAGGTGTTTTGCAGGCGGAGGTCGGAGGAGCGGCCCGAGGCGTTCACCAGGGCCAGGAAGCGCTGGAAATCTCCGGCCTTGAGCGCCTGGGCCTCCTGGACCGCCCGCTGGTCGTCGGCGTAGAAGTGCATGGAGCGCAGCACCGCCCGGTCGCCGCACTCCTGCCGCAGGGCGGGAATGGCGGCGCGGAACTGGGCCAGGGGGACGTCCCGGAGCACTTTTTTTCCAAAGTGCGCCGCCACCGCCCCCATCTCCCGGGTGATGTCGGCGTAGTCGTCCGTCAGGTCGCCGTGGCTGGAGCAGGTGTCCACAATGCACAGGGCGTGGCCCGACCGGCTGAAGTCGTAGTCCACCCGGTCCACCACCGGGTCGGAGGGGGTGTGGAAGTCGATGGCCACGCAGGCGCCCACCGACGAGCCCATCTGATCCATCAGGCCGCAGGGCTTGCCGAAGTAGACGTTCTCGGCGTACTGGCCGATTTTTGCGATGGAGATGGGGTCCAGTTTGCCCCCGCAGCAGAAATGATTGAAGATATTGCCCAGCAGCGTCTCATACGCGGCGGAGGAGGACAGGCCGGAGCCGGACAGCACCGTGGAATTGGCGCAGGCGTCGAAACCGGACAGTGTGAAGCCCATCTCCCTGATTTTGGCGGCCACGCCCCGCACCAGGGCGGCGGAGGTGTTTTTTTCCGCCTCTCTGGGGGCCAGGTCGTCCAGGGATACCTCCAGGGCGGGGTAGCCCTCCGACTGGATGCGGATTACGTTCCGCCCGTTGGGTGCGGCGCAGGCCAGCATGTCCAGATCCACGCTGCCGCACAGCACATGGCCATGCTGGTGGTCGGTGTGATTGCCGCCGATCTCGGTGCGGCCGGGGCCGCTGAACAGAGCCGCCCCCTGGGCGTCCGCCCCATACCGGGCGGCGAAGGTCTCCACCGTGCGGGCGGCCCGGTCCCGGGCCTGGTCCAGCCGCCGGGCGCTGCCGTCCAGGGCGTAGAGGGCGGCCAGCGCCTGGTCATGGTCGCCGTTTTTCAGGGCGGCCGCAAGCTGGGTACAGTCAGACATCGCTCTCACCTCATTTTTGCATTCGGGACTTCTGCCGTCCCTGATTTCATACAGTACCACTTTACCACAGCGGGCAGTTTTTGGCAAGGACGGCTTGGAAAAAACGCGCAAAAACGACAGCGGAGCCCGATTGGGCCCCGCCGCCGTTTACTTTTGGTGAAATGGGGAATGCTGTGTCTGTTACTTCAGGCCGTTCTCGTAGGCCTCGATCATCTTCTTGACCATCTGGCCGCCCACGGAGCCCGCCTGACGGCTGGTCAGGTCGCCGTTGTAGCCCTGCTTCAGGTTGACGCCCACCTCATTGGCCGCCTCCATCTTGAACTTATCCATGGCCTCACGGGCGCCGGGGACCACCAGACGGTTGGAATTATTGCTGTTAGACATATCCTTGTTCTCCTTTTCGAATCTTGATCGTTTTGGTTGGATCGGGAATCCGAGCATAGTTTGAGCCGCCCCGGTTTTTCTATGCGGCGGCGGCGCTGGTAAATTCCGCATGCGCTGGAAAAGAGAATTTCGGGCCGTTTGTTCCCGCTGTCAAATATGTCATAAGCGGGGAATGGCTGCGCAAACTGAAACCCCGGCCTCCAGAAGGAGGCCGGGGCCGCGTTCAGGCGTTTTTGCGCTGCGTTATGATTGCCTCATAGTCTTTCAGGGCGGCCAGGGCCTGCCCCGACATGGGCAGGATGACGATGATGTTGAACACCGTCATGAGGCCCACCCCCACGTCCCCCAGGTCCCACACGAAGGTGTACGCCGCCAGCCCGCCCACAAACAGCATGGCCAGGGCCAGCACCTTGTACAGGGTCTGGGACAGCCAGTTGTCCCCGAAAAGATAGGCCACGTTGGACCGGGCGTAGAACAGGATACCTACAAAGGTGGAAAAGCTGAACAGCCACAGGATCAGCGCGATGAACACCACCCCGAACTGGCCCAGGTGGTGCCTCATGGACGCCTGGAGCAGGTCCATGCCCCCCAGTCCGGCGGTTTTTTCCGCGGGGGTGACCAGGATGATGAAGGCGGTGCAGCTGCAAATGACGATGGTGTCGATGAACACGCCCAGAGCCTGGAGCAGGCCGGTCTTGGCGGGGTGGGAGGTGTCCCCCGCGGCGGCGGCGCAGGGGGCGGAGCCGGAGCCCGCCTCGTTGGAAAACAGCCCCCGCTTCACCCCGTTCATGATGACGGCGCCGAAGCCCCCCGCCGCCGCCTGCCGAAGGCCGAAGGCCTCCTCAAACATGCGGCGGAACACATCGGGCAGCACGGTGATGTTCATGCCGATGAGGATGAGGGTGATGACGAAATAGCAGGCCGCCATGATGGGCACCAGGATGTCCAGCACCCGGACGGTGGCGTTTTTCCGCAGCACAATGACGGCGGACAGGGCCACAAGGATGACGGTGGTATAGATGGGCTTGACGTGGAAGGCGTTCTGGAAGGCGGAGGACACGGAGTTGCTGATGACCTGGCTGATGCCGCACCAGCAGATGAGGCCGGACACGGCGAACAGCACGGCGGTGACGGAGTACCGCCCGATTTTCCCGCCCCGCTTCTCCCTGACAAAATTGTGGATATAGTAGGCCGGACCGCCCCGCCAGCCGCCGTACAGCGGGTCCTTCTCCTTGTGGAGCTGGGCCAGGGTGGCCTCGATGAAGGCGGTGGACGAGCCGATCAGCGCTGTGATCCACATCCAGAACACCGCCCCGGCGCCCCCGGCGGAGATGGCCGCCACCACGCCGATCAGATTGCCCATGCCCACCCGGGTGGCGGTGGACACGATGAGGGCCTGGACGCCGGAGATGGCGTCGCCCTCCCGGTTGGTCCGTTTTTCCACCGTCACCCGGAGCATTTCCGGGAACAGGCGGATGGGGAGAAACCGGGTGCGGATGGTAAAAAAGATGCCGGTGGGGATGAGCAGCAGCACCAGCAGGGATACGCCCAGCGACCCGCCGCCGGGGAGCGGGATGACAAACAGGTCGCCCCACAGCCAGCTGTAGACGGTGGTGATGGTGTTGACGATAAGCTCCATGGCAGGGCCTCCTTGCTCAGCAGAGGGCGCGATGCGCTGCCGGTCCCGCGCCGCGGCTGTATTGTCGAATTCCAGTATATAGGCGCAAACCGCATTTGTAAAGGGAAACGTATTCCTCAGGACGGGCCGCCGGCGGCGACATGTCCGGCCACCCGCAGCAGCAGCTCCGTGCCGCCCGCCCGGTAGCCCCCGGCGCTGTACACCGCCCGGCCCGCGCCGTCGCACAGCACCGCCAGGGGCGGGCAGTCCGGGTCCCGGCCCAGGTGCCGGGCTACCGCCTCCAGGTCATAGGCCCAGTCGTCCAGCAGGGGCCGGACTCCCTCCAGCGACCCCAGCGCCGCCGCCAGGGTGGGCTGGCTCAAGCTGTCCCGCCCACGCGGGAGGAACACCGTGGGGACGGGCAGGGGGGCCCTGCGGTCCATCAGCTCGTTGAGCAGGTGTTCGGTGGGTTCGCCTCCCTCCTCCAGCCAGAGGGCCAGCAGCGGACCGCCGCCCATGCGGAACAGGTCGGGGATGACCGCTCCGTCCAGGGTACGGGCGGGGAGGGTGGGCAGCTCCTGGCGGGTGAGCAGGTCGCCCAGCGCCCAGGGCCGCAGCCGCAGGGGGACGGCGCGGCATGCGCCGGGGGTCAGGACCAGTTCGCGCCGGCAGGCCAGCTGGTCCCCGCTGGGGAGCCGCACCGAGGTGATGAGGCGGTACTGCCCGATGGGGAGGGTGAGGGAGGCCGCGCCGTCCCGCGGGTCTTCCTCCGGGCGGAGGGGGAGCCAGCCGGATGCTGTCCGCCGGGAGAGGGTCCAGTCCTGGCCGTACCGGGCGGCGGGGCCGGTGAGGCGGAGGGTCCCCGTCTCCTCCGGCAGGACGGGCCGGAAGCTGCCCCCCGCCCAGTACTCCGGCGCGCCGTCCAGCGGCCGCAGCCGGGCGGGGACGCCCAGCGCCCGCAGGGCGGCGGTGACCAGCAGGCGGCGGCTCCGTCCGTCGCAGGCCCTGGCCCGGAGGGCCCCCTCCGGGGTCCAGCACAGGTTCCCATAGGCGGGGGGACGGAGGGCGGTTTCCGCCTGGACGCGGTCCCACAGGGCGGCGGGGTCCCCCGGCCGGTCCCCCAGCCAGGACAGCACCGCCCCCCGCCAGGGGGTGAGGGGCTCCAGCCAGATCCGGGGGCAGGCGGCGTACCGCCAGTAGACCTCCCCGGGCACGCCGG
>ERZ808051.348-NODE-348-length-54636-cov-25.943456_pt1 | contig 54636 bp, 53 predicted proteins | sample MGYA00380199_ERZ808051 | MGnify/ENA primary metagenome ERZ808051 (study PRJEB31490, sample SAMN06133391) | mouse gut metagenome | isolation source: J11 | host: mice | place: China: Chengdu | collected 2015-05 ... | reverse complement strand
GCCCTCAGCCGCTCCCTTTCGGCGGCTACCTCCGTTTTCATCTCGGTTATCATTACCGCCAGCAACTTTTCGCATTCTTCCTCTGAGTCAGCGTAGATGTCCCGGGTGTGTTTTGTTCCATCGGGCCAGGTCACCGTGTACCTTCCGTTCCAGCGCCCACTTTTGGTCTGACCCAAGTATCCGCTGCCCCAATATCGCTTCTTATCTCGTTTTGGCTTGAATTCCGTCATAGTGTGGCTGGTGGTTGCCTGGGAACCTTCTGTGGGAGTCTCCGCTCTACCAATGCCCCAGTCGATTTTTGTGGCGGCTTGCCTCTGCATATCGTCCGTAATGTGGGCGTAGACGTTCAGCGTGGTGGCGGAGGAGACGTGACCGATGATGGTGGACAGCGTTTTCACATCCATCCCATGCTCCAGAGCGTTGGTGGCGAAAACATGCCGGAGGTCATCTTTTTGCATCCGGCGTGCGTTAGGATTTTGGATAGCCTGTGACTGGCGGCGGCTGGAGCCAGCGGGGCGTCCTCCTTTTTGGGCGAGGGGAACATCCACCGGGAGGATACAGTCTGCTTATATACCTGCAGGGCCTTGGCCACAGGTGGGGGAAGAATCACGGTTCGGATAGATGCCTTGGTCCTGGGTTCCTGGATCAGCAGTTCCTCTTTGGTTCGATAAACCTGCCGTTCAATCCTCAGTTCTTCGGTCTTGAAATTCAGATCGTCCCACTGGAGCGCCATCAGTTCTCCTACTCGGAGGCCAGTGGTCAGTTCCAGCAGGAACACCTCGTAGTAACCTTCGTCTTTGGCCTGGATGAGCAGTCTTTGCAGCTCCTCCCTGGTGAGCAGCTGCATCTCCTTCCGTCTGATGGGCGGGGCCTTGTATCCCTCAATTGGATTCTTTACGAGAAATCGGTCTGCCACAGCTTTTTCTAAAGCCCTGCGACATAGGCTGTGGCAGTTGCGCACCATGTTGTCCGAGAGACCACCGCCCCTGGGCTCTCTATGCAGAGTACGTCCGTTCTTCCTCATCCAGTTGAAAAACTGCTGGAGCTCATTTGTTGTCAGCTTGTTCAGGGGAATGCTGCCCAGCTTAGGGAGGATGTAGAGCCGGATAAAATCCTCATAGGATCGCTGGGAACTGGGGCGGAGCATTGGCTTACTGTAGTTTTTGTACCAGAATTCTACCCACTCACCGAAGGGCGTATCCGCTCTGATCTTGGCGGCGGTTGCGGGAGCTATGTACTCTTTCAGCGATTCCAGTTTTGCCACGCAGTCTGCCTTGGTCTTTGACAGCACATTTTTTGTCTTGGGCAGGCCCTTGTCATCGTAGCCGACAACTACTCGTCCCTCCCAGCGTCCGTCCTTTCTCAGCCGGACTGTACCCTCGCCGCTTTTGCGCTTTCTTCCCATGGTCTCAACTCCTCTCCGAAAATGTCTGTCAGGAAATCTCCTACCACTTCCGAGGCTCGCTTCTGCATATCGCCAGTCGTGTGAGTGTAGGTGTCCAGCGTGAATGCCGCCCTGGTATGGCCCAGGATGCCAGACAGGGTTTTCACATCTACGCCCAATGCCAAGGCATGAGTCGCAAAGGTGTGACGCAAGTCGTGGAAGCGAATATTCGGGAGACCGGCCCGCTTCAGCAGGACCTTCAGTCGGCGGTATGCGGAGCCAGGGTTGGCGGGCTGTTCTGGTCGTAGTGGGTTGGGGAATATCCACTCAGTCAGTGCGGACTTTTTTCGCTCACGGAGAACTGTAACTGTACTGCCAGGCAATACGTTCTTACAAGTACCGGCGTTGGTCTTGGTATCCCCGGCAGTCAGCCCGCCACCATCTTCTCGGTAGACAGTGCGGCAGATTTTCAACGTACCAACGACTTCATCGAAGTCCTCCCACTTGAGTCCGCAGATCTCACCCCGCCGCAGACCGGTGGTCAGTTCTGTGTAGAAGAAGTCGTACCAGATTTCATCCTCAGCAATGACCTTCATGAACACATCCAACTGCTCGTCCGTCAGGATTTGTTTCACTCTATAGCTGAACTTGGGCGCGATGATCTGTTCGGTGGGGTTGCTGGCAATCAGGTGCGCCTGCTGCGCCGCCTTCAGTACACCGTGGAACGTAGTGTGGATGCGGCGCACCGTACCGCTGGCCAGGGTGTCATTCAGCTTCTCGTAGAACCGCTGCACATCTTTCGGCGTGATTCGAGTCAGTTGCTTATCGCCCAGGCTGGGTCTGACGTGGTTCTCAATATAGCTACGGTAGTTCCTCAGCGTGTTGGGCCGCAGAGTATCCGCCATGTTCTCCAGCCACTGATTGAGCCATTCACTCAAGGTCATCCTGCTCTGCTCCGTCAGGTCGGCCCCCTGGTAGCTGTCGATGTGCTGGCGGAGCTTCGCAGATAACTCTTTCTGCGTGGGAGCGTAGACGTAGCGGAAGATGGAGTCGCCGTTTTCCTTGTGGCCCACTACGATGCGTCCTTCCCACCGACCGTCGTCACGCTTGCGCACCATGCCGTCGCCGGACGGTCTGCGCTTTGCCATTCGTTACTCACCTCCTGTCCGAATATCACCGTCGTTTTCGTCCATGCACTCGACCATCAGCCTGACACCCAATCGGAAACCCAGGATGAAATTCTCGGTTGCTGTGATACTGTTGATCTCATGCTGGGAGCGGATAAACCTTGTGAGGGTCTGCTGACCCTCCTCGTTGAGGAGTTCCATCAGCTGCGCCTCGCACTTAGCGACACGGTCTACTGCCCGCTTCAGTTCTGAGCCAGGTATCATCTGCTGTTCGTTGGGTGTGATGTTGCCGTAGTAGAGGTCTTCCAGGATCGTTCTCATATCTACTGCCTCCTTTGCAACACCAACACATACCACACTTTGCGGAATATAGCTACTACTTTTTTCGAGGACTTTTATTCTTTGTTTTGCGGCGCAGAATTTGAACAGGGTACGTGATTACAGACCGCCCCTCTGATAGCGGACAGCGTCATCCAGCGAGATACTGCCGCTGGTCTTTTTCACGTCCTGGACGCACTGGCCCCGCAATGCGTGGAACTGCTCATTAGGAAGCTCCATCCCAGCTGCCAGCACATTCATCACCATGTCCTGCTCCACCGCCAGCTTGAAGAGCAGACGGCAGATGCGGTTCTCCGTATCCTGAACCGTACCGCACAGGACAGACGCCAGTGCGGGTGGGAGATAAGCGGTGGCCTCTTGGCCTGAGATGTACCCGGCGTAGAACCGGATGGCCTTCTCGATGAACTCGTTTTGTGTACGGCAGTTGTCCCGAAGACACATCTCTTTGACGAGTTGCTGCGTCTCGGGGGAAATTCGCAGCGCGAACTTGAATTTTTTCTCTTGGCATGATGCTCCTCCTGAAATTCGTATATATCCCCGCCGAGATCCTGCGAAAAACGGGCAGCGGCGGGCTTTTTGTGAAAGCAGACCCCCGAATTGACCCCAGGGGGTGAAAAATGACCCCCGCCCGAACGTCCCCGCCCCGCTCTGCGGGGCGGTGTTTCCCGTGCGGAGGGGCGCTTGCGACCCCCGCGCTTTATCCTGCACTTTTTTCGACCCCCCGGTTCACCTGCCACTTTCGGTTGTGCTGATTTCGCCGGATGGCACACACCGGCCACACGCTTTTGACACGGCGGCGTTTGCGATGGACTGCGGCTTGTTTACCCTCCGAGCATCAGCGAGGCCACACAGCGGCGCACAGGCTGTCACGCTGAGTTGCACTTTTCACTGCGGAGTGCGAGTGCCGTTGCGGCTCGATGACGTTCAGCCGCCGTGTCCATCTGCGCCAACTGTTGTTCGTAGAACTGATCGAGGGCCAGTTGGATCGGGCGGATGGTGTAGAGCAGATTGCCGTTGCGCTTCAGACCGGCCTTGGTGGTGACCGTCGTGCTCTCTGTACTGATGAGCTGGCGCTCCTCCAGCTCACACACATACTTGCGGACGGTGTTGGCACTCATCCTCACCGCATTGCCGATAGTCTTGTAGCTGGGCCAGCATTGGTACGTCTGCCTGTTCTCGCAGCAGAGCAGGTACGAGTAGACAGCCAGCGCGCCGGGTGACAGACCCAGCAGGAATATTTCGTTGGGCAGCTGGAAGTAGTTCTTGACCGGATCACGCTTTGGCCACGGTGTGTACTTCAATCTGCACCTCCTTGGGTGTGTTGCGACACCCACTCCACAAATTTCTCCTTGGGCACTACGAGTCTGCTACCGATTTTCAGAACCGGAAAATCCGGTTCGTGCATCAGCTCATAACCACTGGACGGAGAGACGCCCAGCACTCTCGCCACCGTTGCCGCATTCAGGAACAGCGGCAGTTCGTCGTAGCTTTTGTAGGCGGATTCTTTCATATAGGACTTGCCTCCTTGTCAGTTGTGACGGTCTTTTCTCTCTGTGATGGAATACAGGACAGAGTGTGATAGCCGTCCACACTGTTCTTGCCATACCAGAGAAAATAAAAAAACCTACACATCCCTGCTGGCAAAACAACCAGCGGTACAGAATATTGTACCGCGAGATCTTGCACAGCCTCGGATATGTAAGTCGGAAGTAGAACGAGGCAGTTTGTTCAGTTGTTGTACTCGAATATATGTTCTGTGTATAGGATACTTGATTGAGTAAGCTTTGTCAAGAGAGCGTATAAAATTTTTTGTACCTGGACATAATAAATAATTCTGCTGTGAGTACCACTGAAAAAATACACCCGCAGAGGTTGACCCTTACAGGTGTATTTCGTGAAGCATCATGATAGATGTGCATAGAACTATCATTCCGGTGTCGTGTTTAGCTGCTGCATCAGCTCTTGGAAACCATCCAGTGCGCTCTGGAGATTTTCGATAATATCCAGAGCCAATACATCCGGCGCAGGCAGGCTGTCCAGGTCCGCAAGAGATTTGTCCTTGATCCAGAAAATATCCAGACTGGCTTTATCCCGATCCAGAATTTCCTGAACGGCAAATTTCCTCCAGCGGCCATCCGGGTGATCCTCCGACCATGTCTCATGGCGCTGATGCCGGTTCTCCGGATGGAAGCAGGAGATAAAATCTTCCAGATCGGCGTCCGTCATGGGATGCTGCTTCAGCGTGAAATGGATGTTGGTGCGGAAGTCGTACACCCACACCTCTTTCGTCTGCCGCTCTGGGCCGGTGGGGCGCTTGTCAAAGAAAATCACGTTTGCCTTGACGCCCGGCTTATAGAAAATCCCAGTGGGCAGGCGCAGGATCGTGTGCAGATCGGTAGTCTCCAAGAGCTTCCGGCGCACCGTCTCGCCAGCCCCGCCCTCGAAGAGCACGTTGTCCGGTACGACCACCGCCGCTTTGCCTCTGGCGTTCAGGAGCGTGTTGATGTGCTGGACAAAATTCAGCTGCTTGTTGGAGCTGGTGGTCCAGAAGTCGGTCCGGTTGTAGACAAGGTCTTCCTCCTCCTGCTCCCCCTCCTCATTGGTGAAGGTGATGGAGGACTTCTTGCCAAAGGGCGGGTTGGTCAGCACATAGTCCACCCGGTAGCCGGGGTCGGTCAGCAGTGCATCCCCCAGAGTGACGGGGACGTTTCCGTAGATGTCCCCGATGTTGCGGAGATACAAATTCATCAGGCACAGCTTGAAGGTGGAGGGGACTAGCTCGTTGCCATAGAAGGTCTGGTTTTTGAGGAACTCTTTTTTCTCCCGGTCCAGGGTATAGTGGGCTTCATCCGCGATATACTCCTGTGCGGCGAGAAAGAAACCGCCGCTGCCGCAGCAGGGGTCCGCGATGGTTTTCATGGGCTCCGGACGGACACAGCGCACCATGGCCCGGATGAGGGGCCGGGGCGTGAAGTACTGCCCTGCGCCGCTTTTCACGTCCTCCGCGTTTTTCTGGAGTAACCCCTCGTAGATCTCACCCTTGACGTCGGAGGACATGGACACCCACCGCTCCTGGTCGATCATCTGCACGATGCGGTACAGGATGGCGGCGCTGCTGATCTTGTTTACCGCGCCCTTGAAAATCTTCCCCAGGATGCCGCCTTGTTCCCCCAGTTTTTCCAGAGTAGCCTTGTATTGCTCCTCCAGCTCCGCGCCCTTGAGGGTGTTCATGTCCGCCCAAGTATATCCGAAGGGGATGCCAGTCTCCCGCCTGTAGGGTGGCTTGGAGTACTCGTCCGACATTTTCAGGAAGATCAGATAGGTAAGCTGCTCCAGATAGTCGCCGTAGGACACGCCGTTGTCCCGCAGGGGGTTGCACATACCCCAGACTTTAGAGATGATGGTGGAGGTTTGGTCAGACATGGTTGTTACTCCTTATATATGTAGCTCTTTATGTTGAATCCAGAATATCCCGCTTGGCTTTATGGCCAAAATATCAATCGGTCCACCTACAGTTTTAACACAATCCTGGAATGACATTGTCTTAATAGTAACATCAACGGCATATTCAGCAAAGTTGATCGCATCCTGCAGAGTAAAGAAATTAAATCCTATAGAATAGTTGGGCAAGTCGGTATAAGTACCATCTTCATTTTTTATTCCGACGAATTTAACCAACCTTTTAAGTATATCAGCCTCTCCGTCCCATAAAGTTCCTGGAATACTTGTATCTATAATTGGAATTATTTCTTTTGTTGCAATATATACCCTACAAATATGTTGCTTTTGATCGTCAATATTATAGCCGGCTACAATGAAACTGGTTGCAGGGACAGGATCATATTGTGAAAAATGTTCCATCACTTTGTCACATATTGCCTCAACAGAATCGTCATCTGTCACTTTCTGAGAAATAAAGTTTTCAATAAAACCGGCTATAGGAGTACCATTTATTGAGGCATCACCACACGTTGATAAACCAATGCGCGAGTTACAGATAAATGTTTTATATGTAGTATCCGTTATTTGGACTCCAAAATTATGTCGTATTTCTCCATTTGGTAAAACAGTCTGATTTGAATAGGTTGTTCGACTGTCGCTTGCCATAATAATGCCTTCATTGGTATATACAGTAATAATAAATGACATATGTTAAAATCCTCCTTTAAACGCCTTCTTCAAAATACTCTGCTGCAGGGCTTTGGCCTGTTGCAAGGCGGTGTCCACCGTTTTTTCAATGCTGTCACAGACAGATAAGCGGGATTCGATTTCCTCAACTATTCGCCATTGTTGCTCAATATTAGGCAGAATAACTATTGGTTCTGTTAACGCCTTGATACCTACATTCCCTTGGCCAACATTACCCGTTTCATAACGGAAAAAAGCGCTTCTATAGGATGGAGAAGCAAGATAATACTGAAAAAATTCGGGTATTGCTTCTTTCCTATTAAATCTAATTGCGGCAACTCTCTGGTTCAATAAATAGTTTGTTTGATCTTTAATCATAGTTACAAAACCATAATCCCGCTTTCCTCGCGATCCAGTCAAGGTTATCAAGCAATCTCCACGTTGTAGCAGATACTTGTCAAGAATTGTTTCATCAGCTTCATTCGTTCGAGTTAAGTCCCGGCTAAATTCAAAATGGCGTTCCTTTACATTCCCGATTTTGACCACAATATATTTGCCATCTGACGTATACAATTTACTTTTGAAAGCATACCCGCTTATAGCAGTTGAAATTTCCTTTAACTGTACCTGTGGATAGTTTCCCTCAAACGCCTCTTTCAGCACTGCCTGCCGGTACACCTTCAGCCGTTCCTTTGCCGTTTTTAGTTCATTGACACTGACATCCAGTTGGGAGAATAGTTCCTCAATGCGGGAAATGATATGCTCTTGCTCCACAAGCGGCGGGATTGTCACCTGTACCGCACCGAATTTCTTTGCAGAAATTTCTTTAAAGGTTGTGCCGCTTCCCATGTCCTGAATTGTTTTTCGTAAGTAAATCAGCTGGTAATATAAAAATTCACTGTTGACAAATGGCTTGGGAACAATACTTTTGAATCCTTGATTTGTGCATATCGGATTTTTTGCAATAGCGGTATATCCGATTGGCGCACGAGAGGAAAACAGAACGGTTCCAGACGGCATTATCTGCGTAGAACAACTATCATAGCCTAGTTGGGTCAAGTTCCTTTTCCCGCGTGAAATATACTTTTGTGTGTAACCGGATAAATCCGCCGGGGTAAGCCATGGGATTGCACCACCAAAGTTTTCTGCAACAGTAGTTTTAGGTGTTGCACCTGACACAATATCTCCAATATCACGCAACTGGTATCTTTGGTATTCCATCTCACGCCACCAACTCCACATTCAATTCCATCAAAATCTTCTCATAATCCTCCCCGAACACCTCATAGAACCGTCCAAGGCCGCCCTTGCGGTCAAAGGGGCTGAGGTCCAGGTCCTCCAGCACCACACTGAGGGAGGCGGCGATGTGGTCCTTGATGAGCCGTAGCCACTCCATCTGTTCGTCGGTGAAGTGGACGGCGCCGGCGTTGCGGCGGAAGGACCACTGCTGGAAATTGTAGCTGACCCGCTCAGCAAAGGGGACCAGCGTCTCCGTCACGCCCGTCTCAAACCGGATGATGGATATCAGGTCGGCCAGCTGCACCATCGTCCCCCTCTTCACCTTGTCTGGCTGTTTGATGGCATAGCAGTCCCACAGCCTGTCCACTGTGATGTTTCGGGCTTTCAGCTTTTCATACAGCGCCTTGAGCTTGGCAATCGCCATGGGACGGTCCTTGTACCTCTGGTCGTAGATAATGCGCAACGCGGTGATCTCGTCCCGGTTTTCCTGGATAAACTCTCGGAAGGTCTCAATGACCCGACTGGCGGTCTCCTCCTGACTGACGTCGTACCCGGCAAACAGCACCGTGTCGAGGTTGACATTGTCAATAATCTGCTCGTGGTTCCGGCGGACGTTTTCGATGTAGTCCCGCACCTCCGGCCTGTGGAACGGAGCGGCGGCGGCAGAGGAGAGCTCCCGCTGGGCGGCATCCAGCAGCGCCTGCTGTTCCAGGGTGGGTTCGCCCTCCTCTGGCAGGGACACCCCCGCATGGGCTGCGATGACGTCCGGGTCAAAGGCGTCCAACAGAGCCTGGGCGGTCTGACCGGCGGAGGCCCCGGTGATCTCCTGAAACTCCTTCCGCTCAGAGGGTGTCATCTGCGCATTCAGCCGGACGATGCGGCTGGCCAGGGAGGTGAGGGTGTCCTCGTCCTTCGCCCCCAGCGCCACATTCATCATCAGTTCTTTCAGGGAGACGGAGGGCTTACGCTCCAGGGCACGGGTGTCCGATTTCTTGGATCTGGTGACGCCCACTGCGTCCACGATAACAAAATGGTCCTTGTTCTCTGTGGCGGAGGGAGTTACCTTTTGCAGATCGTCCCTGCTCAGCGTCCGGGTTCCCCGGCCCTTCATCTGCTCGAAATAGTTCTTGCTCCGCACGTCCCGCATGAAAATCAGGCACTCGATGGGCTTCACGTCCGTTCCGGTGGCAATCATGTCCACAGTGACGGCAATTCTGGGATTGAAACTGTTGCGGAAATCAGAAAGAGCTCCTTCCGGGTCATCCGCAGAATAGGTGATCTTCTTACAGAACTCATTGCCCTCGCCAAACTCTTCCCGGACGATTTGGATGATGTCGTCCGCGTGGCTGTCAGTCTTGGCAAAAATCAGCGTTTTGGGGACCTCGTTTCTGCGGGGAAACAGGATGGTGTACAGGTTTTTCCGGAACGCCCGAATCACAGTCCGAATCTGGCTGGGGTTGACGATATCCCGGTCAAGGCGGGAGGGTGTATAATTTACATCCTCGTCCATCTGCTTCCATCGTTTCTCCCGGGACAGGCGGTTCCGGTATTCGATCTGCTGTTTCACAATGTATCCGCCGTGCTGTCCTACCTCGGTTTCGATGAGGAAGATGTCCTCCCCCACGTTGACTCCGTCAATGATGGCCTGCTCTCTGGAATACTCGCTGACCACATTTTGATGGAAAAAGGCAAAGGTACGTTTGTCCGGTGTGGCCGTCAGGCCAATGATAAATGCGTCAAAATATTCCAGCACCTGACTCCAGACGTTGTAGATGGAGCGATGGCACTCGTCCACGATGATGCAGTCGAAGAACTCCGGCGGGTATTTTTCGTTGTAGACCACTTCCTTTGGCGCCTTGCTGTTGGCAGTCACATATCCGCTGAACGGGGTTTCCTCCGCAGACTCGTCCAGATCTTCCCCCTTCAGGATAGAGTACATCCGCTGGATGGTGCTGATATAAATCTGTGTATTGGCCGGTATCCGGGAGGACTTCAGACGGTACACGCCGTAGATGTCGGAAAACGGCCTGGGGTCGTCGTTGGGGATATAGGCCAGGAACTCCCGCTCCGCCTGCTCCCCCAGACTTTTGGTGTCCACCAGGAACAAAATACGGTTCATCTTCCCGAATTTCAAAAGGCGATAGGCGGCGGTGATGGCGGTAAAGGTCTTACCGGCTCCGGTGGCCATCTGCACCAGTGCCCTCGGCCTGTTTTCAGAGAAAGAAAGGTCTAATTTCGTGATCGCACGAATCTGGCAGTCCCGAAAGCCGGTGGTGTCAAAGGGCGGAAAATGCTTCATGTTGTTGCGGACGGTATCCGGCGCGCTTAGCAGCGCCCGCAGCGTCTCCGGACGGTGAAAGGAGAAGACCGTCCGGGAGCAGTATTTCAAATCGTGATAGTCTGTGAACCGGGTCAGCTTGTCCGTCGCTTCGTAGGCAAAGCGGATGGCTGTATCTCCCTTAATCCACTTGAATTTGCTTCCGGCATAACGTGCGGACTGATCCTCCACCGTGGTGATCTTCTCTCCGCTCTCTGTCCGCTTCGCCTCCACAACGCCTACAGGGGTTCCGTCAATAAAGAGGGCATAGTCCACCTCGCCTGTGCTGGTTGGAAACTCCCGCACTGCTACGCCTATGGCAGAGGACAGATTCAGGTGTTTCATATCCTGGATCATCCAGCCGGACTGTATCAGCTTTTGGTCTATCACAAGACGGGCCTTTTCTTCTGGCGACATCATAGTTCCCTCCTTGTTTCGGCAATTTACTTCATTATACCGGATAAGGCCTCTGGTTACAAGGCGCTATTTCATTGTTTTCTGCCACCGCAAGGGAGGGCCGCCCATTATTCTGGACGGCCCTCCCTGGGTGCTGTTCGATTATGCATAGAGGTGTCTATACTTCCCCAAGCATACTGAGCAGCAAATAGATAGCTGATTGATGCGTTTCAATCCATTCCATATCATGCTGCTTCCCAACGGATATTGCGGCATCTTTCCATGCATCGAAGTATTCCTGTCCAGTTTCTGCATATAGATTGAGCTGGGCTTCCGGCGCTATGTCATCAATGGCGGCTCTCATAATATGTCCGTGCAAACCGATTTGCCCACCCTTCAAAAACTCAGTGAAGCAGTATTTCAGGGTGTACCAGCCATAGTAGGTCAACTCCCGGAACTCAATAGGGTGTTCCTCGATATAATTCCACCAACTTGAGGACTGAGCAGGGCTGCTGCAAATCGTCTCAATGAGCGACCCAATCACTTGATCAGTATCCAGTCCGGTAGACGCTACCGCCTGGACGTAGCACTCCTGTTTCTGCTGAAGGATGAACTTCTGGCTGTCCATGCCGTCCTCGACGATATGTGCGGGGAACTTTTCGCGGATGTCCTGTGCATAGTAGCTGCCGTCTCTGGGTTGCCAATATTCGGTCAGAGTATAACCGCGCTCGTCCAAGTCAAAGGAAAGTGCCACAGGGATATGACTGCCGCCGGTTGTTTCCAAGCCATTGTCCGTAGCCCTATATTGCTCATAGAGCGCCCACCCATAATAGGTGATTTTATGGGTGCTGCTTCCCGCCAGAGGTGTGGCGGAGAGTGTCTCCAACGTGATGAAACTGCAACAGGCCACATCGTACTCCAGTGGGTAGGATGATTTGTTATGCTCCAGAATCGCCTGACGGATCGCGGCCTGTTCTTCGGAGAGAGTGGAAAAATCGGGCTCCTCCGGCGAGGGTTCACCGCCGCTATCAGGTTTTGGTTCAATAACCTTTGGCACATCGTTTCTGTGCGCTTCAACGAATATGGAAACATCCTCTGTCCGAATATCAATTCTATCATCGGCCTCATTGTTGACCCTTAGATAGATATACCAAGGCGTCTCGTCTGGAACGCCGCCCACCAGAACATCAAAGAGTTCATCAATCTCATAACGCATGATATACAGACCGGAGCCAACCTCCCACACCTGATACCGCTCAAAATCTGGCCAACTCAGCGCGTCCCCCTTTTGCGACAGCATGACCACATCATCAAGGGTCAATTTTCGGCCTTCAACCCCATCATCTTTTACCTGTATCCAGCGCATATAGGCCCACTGCCTTTGTTCGCTGTCCACCGTATTGAGATCAATCGGTGTCCCGCACTCCTGATAGGTATAAAAATCCTCCGTTTCAGACGGATGAACAAAATACTCAATTCCCTCAAGCCCTGTGTTGTTTGCCTGTTCTCTTGTCAGCTTTCCGGCGGACTGGTAGCCATAGGGCAAGTAGGATACCGGCATGTACGGATTGACATAGACATTACCGTCCACGATCAAAGTTGGACGTTCCGCATTTGGTGTGCTGGGTTCTTCTGTCACCGGATTCGTCGCAAAGCACACCGTCACCACCCCACAGGCGACAACAGCCACAACAATGAGCCAAAACGCCGGTTTTTTGTAATTCAGCACATTTTTCACCCGTTCTTTTACGCCAACCTCTCCAAAGGCCAGCGGGCAGACTGTGACCAGCCGCCACCCGGCACTGCACTCCAGCAGGGCGGCGGAGTATTGCTTTTTCCCGTCCAGATCCATCTGCCGAATAACCTTTTCATCACAGGCCAGCTCAATGTCCCGGCACAGTAGCACATAGGCAATCCAGCACAGGGGATTGAACCAGTGAACCGTCAGAATCAGAAAGCCCAGCGGCTTCCACCAGTGGTCACGCCTTGCCAGGTGCGCCTTTTCGTGGGCAATCACCGGCTCCATGGCTGTCGTGTCCATGCTGGAAGGCAGATAGATTTTGGGCCTGACCAGCCCCAGGATAAACGGAGACTTCACATGGTCGCACAGGAAGATGTTTCCCTCATAGGGTGCTCTTTCCGCAACGCTCCGGTGTACCCGCACATAGCTGGTGACTGCATAGAGCAGCATGGCGGCGATACCGATCAACCAAATGACCGACACAATAAACGTCCAGACATAGAGCGGATTGACGCTGCCAGCCGGATTCGGCGCAAAGGTCTCACCCAGAACGGGGTTGACCGCATTATTGACGGCGGGAATGCCGCTGCTGATGGCGGGCGTCTCATACTGGATGTTATGGGCGTTGAAGGTCTCGGCGCTGGGGATCAGGCTCAACGCGCTCTCGAAGGAGAAGGGAACTGCCAACCGCAGAGCGACAATGCCCCACAAAAGAATAATGATCCACTTCGGTGCCTTCTTCAACAGGAACCGCAGCAGCACCACCGCCAGAATCAGCCAGCTTGCGGCAATGCTCATGTTCAGAGTTTTCAGGAATAGATCGCCCATATCATTCACCTGCCTTGTCGATCAGCGCACGAATCTCGGTGATTTCCTCGGCTGTCAGCTTCTTTTCACTGGTAAAGGCGGCAAGAAAAGCAGGGAGCGAGCCCGCAAAGGTTTCATCCACATACTTCTTGCTGTGGCGGGCGTAGAACTCCTGCCGGGACAGGAGAGAAGTCACCACGCCGTCATTGTTTTGAAACAGGCCCTTGCCGCAGAGCCGATGCAGTACCGTGTGTGTCGTGGTTCGTTTCCAAGCCAGTTTGTCCGCGGCCAGTTTGATAAGTTCGCCGGATGTTACGGGTTCTCTCTCCCAGATGATGTCCGCAAAACGGGCCTCCACAGCCCCTAATTGAATTTCTGCCATAGGTACAACCTCCTGTCTACATGATGTAGCCCCGTATATAGACTACACCGTGTAGACGTACTTGTCAAGGACCTTTTCAAAATATGAGATCGCACATCCAGAATGGAAGTTCCTTTTATAATCCTTTGGGGCTGATAAAGGGGTTTAATTCCTTGTTTACTGGTACGTAATATCTGAGCAGTAAATCTGCTCCCCGGTGTTGTATTTTTCTGCCTGTACTCTGCTTTCTACCACCATGAGAGAAGGCCATCCAGCTTCCTGGACGGCCCTCCTTGAGTACTATTCGCTTATGCATAGAAGTTGACGCTGTTGGGTATCCCGACAAACATATAGCAGTAGGTGATGCCGTCGTACTGGGTCACGCCCACGCCGATACAGTCGCATCTGGGGTCGATCATGGTTTCAAAGTGACCGGGGGAGTTGATCCAGTTATCGACGGCGCGCTGAGCGGCCTTGTCTGTACCAGTGAACACGGTGAGGTTATCACCGAAGCCATAGGGGTAACCGGCGTCAACAGCGGCTTGGCTTTCCTCCAGGGCGTGATGCCATGTGTAGCGCCGGTCGGAGCAGGCTTGGGCGGCATTCATTAGGGCCTCGCTGACCGGCAGTTCCGACACTCCGTTGTCCTTTCGGGTCTGGTTGATGAGCCAGATCATCTCCTGCCGTATCTCCAGGTTGTCTGTCAGGCCGGCGCTGTCCCCGCTGGCGGGGGCTTCCGGCGCAGCGGGGGCTGCGGAGCCAACCGTCAGTATTACGGTCCCACGTTCTCCAGCGCTGTTGGAGACGGTGATCTCTGCGATCCCCTCCGCTTTGGCAATGGCAACCCAGAAGGTCAGCACCTGTTCCACCGCTACCGTGTCTGGGTTGCTGGAAGTCACAGTGTAGTTTGCACCGCTGGGACCGATGATGAGGCCACTGCGCTCTCCCACCTTCAGAGTACTGCCCTTGTAGCTGCTCACCCGGACGGATTTGTCGGGCGTTTCCGTTGCCATGGCGGGGACAGTGAGGACAGTTGTGAGGATAGCTGCTGTCAGTGTGGCGGCAATGCGCTTTTTCATGTTGGTCATACATTTTCCTCCTAATTTTCAGTGTTTTGTGGGGCTTTTGCAAGCAACACAATACCGAAATAGGAGGCGAAAGTCGATAGAAAATTGCAATCTAAAACGGAGAAATACAGAGGTAAAAATCGAGCGGATTACACAGCGTTTCGTTGTGTTTATAGGGTGCCTCTTCCGGAGCGTCGATCCTCCTGACCACATAAACAGCCACAGACAGATGTGGAACACGTGGAAACACTGTTTTCAAAGAGTGCCGGAGAGTAAATGAAAAGGAGTAGAAACGGCTATAAACTATCAAAATTTGTCTAAAAAATCTTTGCAGACCTCTTTGGATACAGTCCTCCAAGGATTGAGCCGCTTCCTGGCCGGGGGCGGCTTAATATTCTGCGCTCAACAGGAAATCCGCAACGTGCATCATTTTGACCCTCTGGTAATTTCCGCTGGTCTGTTTGTTGATGCGAGGGTATTTTTATATTGCTAAAGTATATAGTTATAACCGCAATACTCACTTAATATCAAAAGTTTTGCGGTTTATATCCGCAAAATTTTTTTGTAAACAGAAAACCACTCGCTAGGCGAGTGGTTCAAAAAAGCCTAATGGCGATGATGTGGACAAGAAAACTCCCTGTGCTCTAGAATAGAGATGCGGTCTAACAGCTGCGTCAAGTAAGCAAAGGGAGGTCATTCGAGTGAATGACGTAAGCAGTTTATCACACACGAAGTGGAATTGCAAATACTATAAAGATCATAGAGGCAGAAGTGTGTCCAGACCATATCCACATGTTGGTAGAGATTTCGCCTAAAGTGGCGGTGGCGAGCTTCGTGGGATATCTGAAAAGGAAGAGTGGCCTGATGATCTATGAGAAATTTCCAGAGTTGAGATATAAGTATCAGAATAGGGAATTCTGGTGTCGTGGGTATTATGTGGATACAGCGGGAAAGAATGCGAAAAAAATCGCAGAGTACATAAAGCATCAACTAGATGAGGATAAAGCAGGAGAACAACTGACGATGGTGAATTTCTAAGCCTGTTTACAGGTGGCAAGCAGCAAATCTGTCGCAGGTGTCAGACCGTACTTGCGCGATGGGACGCGCCTGCTAGTAATATAGGGCTTTGCCCGTCTATGAAGAACTCCCGGCTTTGCGGGGGGTTCCTATTTATAAAAGCCCTTCCTCATCAAAAAAGAAAATACGCCTCCCCCAGAGCTGCCAAGCCGCTCCGAGGGAGGTTTTCCGTTTCCACGCAGTCCTTCCCAACATGATTGCTTATGATTTATCTGTTCAGCGTTCTTCGGTGGTGTTGGTAATAGCTTTCTCAATGCTTTCCGGCTATACTGTCGTTACGACAAACGTGAAAGAGAACGGCAGTATAGAGCAAAAAAACCTCTGTGCTCAGGTGCCCCTCAGCCTCCACGCGCAGGTCTGCGAAGCCGGAGAGGCGGCGGACTGGACCGCCGGCGAGCACCTTCCGAACCTGCTGGCCCAATGCTGCAATCTGAAGAAAAACAGAGGCACAACGATGAGCCGTGAGATAAGCACAACGGCCTTCCGGGTTTCTGAGTACCTTTCCCGGCAGATCAAGGCCCGCCTGGAGCGGGAAACCTGACAGCTCGGATTCGCTGCGCCGGATTCCGGGCCGGGAAAGACGGCGGCCAGGAAAAGAACGCCCCGGCTTATCAGGCGAGACGCTATGCCCCGGAAAAAACAGGGAAATACGGCGCGATTTGGTTTGAACGCGAAGGCCTCCGCTTTTCGACCGGTGCTGCTCGAAAAGCGGAGGACTTTGTCAAATTACTTCAGGACCGCGTCCAGATCACGGGTGGCCGTGCCGTCCTCCAGGACGAAGCAGGGAATTCCAATGCCGCCGTTCTCCCGGATGTCGGCATAGGCGGGGCTGTTCTGCCGCAGTTCCAGATACACCTTCAGGTCCGGCAGGCTGGCGGACAGGTTCTTGAAGTCAATTTCCGCCTTCGCCTCGCTGAGACGGTTCAGCGCATACAGGGTGTCGGGGCACAGGTGGCTTCCAATAACAGTGATTTTCATGATGATATTCTCCTTTTCAAATGGTAGTTGATGATTGATTTATTTGACGGCAATTGCCTCAATCTCGCACAGGACGCCCTTGGGGAGCTCCTTCACCGCCACACAGGAGCGGGCCGGTTTCGAGGTGAAATACCGGGCGTAGACCTCGTTGAAGGCGGCGAAGTCCCCCATGTCCGCCAGGAAGCAGGTGGTCTTGAAAACCCGGTGGAAGCCGGTTCCGGCGGATTCCAGAATGGCGCCCACATTTTTGCAGCTCTGCTCCGCCTGGGCCGAGATGCCCGCGGGAACCGTGCCGTCGGCGGGGTTTACAGGGATCTGGCCGGAGGTGAAGATGAATCCGTTCACCTCATAGCCCTGGGAATAGGGGCCGATGGCCCCAGGGGCTTTGCTGGTTTCCAATGCATTCATGTCAATATCTCCTTTACAAAAGAATAACCGTACAATCAGGCCCTCTCGCCGGCGGAGCGGGTTTTGCTGAGCCAGTCCCTGCCCTCCACCAGACGGGTGACCATCATGGAGGCGATGGTGTCGCCGGCGGCGTTGAGGCAGGTGGCGGCGGGGTCAAACAGGAACCCCAGAGTGGCGATGAGGGGGAAGGCCTCCGCCGGGAAACCGAACATGCTGACAATCAGCATCTCCCCCACCAGTCCGCCGCCGGGCGCGCCGGAGAGGACGAAGGCGCTGAGAATGGCCACGGCGATGGACATGGCATAGGTGCCCGCGCCGGAGAAGGGCATATCAAAAATGCCGAACAGGAAGGCAATTTTCACGATGGAGCTGAGGACGGAGCCGTCCATGTGCATGGTGCAGCCCATGGGCAGCACCAGGTCGCTGACGTCCTTGGGCACGCCGATGGCGTCGCAGGCCTCCTTATTCACCGGCAGGGTGGCGGCGGAGCTCTGGGTGGCGAAGGCGGTGACGGCGGGGGTGAAGATGTGCTTCAGCATCCGGCCGAGACCGGCCCTGCCCCCGGCGAACAGGGCGTACAGGGGGAAGAAGATGACTACATACAGCAGGCACAGGGGATAGTAGACCACCATGGAACGGCCATAGTCGCTGAGGAGCTGGGGGCCGAACTCACCGACGAGGTTGGCGAAGTACGCGCCCAGACCCAGGGGGGCGATGGTCATAATAACCCCCACGAACTTCATGATGATGTCGTTGAGGTTGGTCAGCAGCTTCCCCACGGGGCTGTTCTCTCCGCCGCAGGAGGCCACACAGAAGCCGGTGATGATGGCGAAGATGATGAGGGGCAGCATGTGGGACTTGCTCCAGAGGTCCGGGAAGTCGCTGACGGTCAGGGACCCCACAATCATCTCTGCGGCGGTCTGAGCCTCTCCCACCTCGGCGGCGGCCAGCTGGATGTTCGTTCCGGCGGAGGGGCTGAAGAGATTCACCCAGATCAGCACACAGGCGGCGGCAAAGGCTCCCGTGCCCAGGAAGACGGCCACGGTGCCGCCCAGAATCTTCCCCAGGCGGTTCATGTTGGCCATGCTGCCCACGGCGCAGGCAATGGACACAAAGACCAGGGGCACCACAATGGTGAAGAGCAGATTCAGGAAGATATCGCCGATGGGCTTCAGGGTCTGGCCCAGGCCGGGGGAGACGATGCCGATGATTGAACCGGCGGCGATGCCGCCAAGAAGGAGGATGGGGGTCTTGTACTGCTGCCAAAGGGACTGCTTTTTCATTTGAGTCGCCATAATCACATCTCCATTTCTTGTTTCTCAGGTCTCTATCTAAATCTCCGCCGGGGAAGGGAGTTACAGACTGTTGACGGCGGCCTCCAGCTGATGAAGGGCCCGCTCCAGCACGCTCCTGGGACAGGCGGCGTTGAGCCGCATGTAGCCGTTCAGGCTTCTCCCGAAGGCGCAGCCGTCATTCAGACCCAGCCGGGCCTTTTGAATCATGAAGTCGTGAAGCTCCCGGTTGCTCAGACCCAGGTCCCGGCAGTCCAGCCACATGAGATAGGTGGCGTCGGGGGCATAGGTCTTGATTTGGGGGATGTGCCGCTTACAGTAGTTCACCACAAAGTCGAAATTGTCCGAGAGGTAGGGCAGCAGCTGGTCCAGCCACTCGTCCCCCTGCCGGAAAGCCGTCTCCATGGCGGTGACGGAAAAGGCGTTGTTCCGGTGGATATCCATATTCATCCAAAAACGGTCGAAGTTCTCCTTCATGTGCCGGTTGGGGAACACCACCGTACTGGCCTGGAGGCCCGCCAGGTTGAAGGTCTTGGTGGCGGAAATGCCGGTAACTACATTGGCGGCAATCTCAGGGGAGAGGGAGGCGGTGGGGATGTGCTTCTTCCCGTGGAAGATGAGGTCCGAATGGATTTCGTCGCTGACCACCCATACACGGTATTTCAGGCACAGCTCCATCATGCGGCGGAGGTCCTCCTCGGGCCAGACGATGCCCACCGGGTTGTGGGGACTGCACAGCAGGAACAGGTCCGCCTCCTGGAGTTTCGCCTCGAAATCCTGCCAGTCCACCGTCCAGACTCCGTCCCGCTCCGCCAGCTGGTTTTCAATCACCCTCCGCCCGGCGAACTCGGTCATGTCGTAAAACTCGCCGTATACCGGGGTTTGAATCAGTACGGTTCCCCCCTGGGGCGTGTAGAGCCGGACCATGGCGCTGAGGGTCTGGACCACGCCCAGGCAGAAGCTCATGAGAGAGGTGTCCGGGCTCCAGCCGTTGCGGCGCTTCTGCCAGTCCTGAACGGCCTGGAAATAGCTGTCGGGCCGGGCTGTGTAGCCCCAGATGCCCTCCTCCGCCCTGGCCTTCAGGGCGTTAATGATGGGCTGCGCGGTTTTGAAGTCCATGTCCGCGACCCACAGGGGAATCACGTCGCTGGTTCCGAATTTCTTTTTCCGCTCGTCGTACTTGGCGGAGAGATTCCCGGACCGGTCTACGATTTGGTCAAAGTCGTATTTCATCGCTTCGGGTTCCTTTCTCTGTAGATTTGAAAACGGCTTGCGTTGGTTTGGCTGACTATTAGAGCAAAAGCCGTGCCAAAACAGACAATCCTGTGGTCCGGCGGAGAAAATTCCCTGTGTTTTGGGAGAACAGACAAAATCAATGGGACCGGTTTTGGCAGATTACCAAGACCGGTCCCGTTATTTTTTCGGAGGCCTCCATGACGGCGGCTGAATCCGCTGCCGTCAATTGGTTAAATCAATAGAAATGGTTAAAACAATTTATCTTTGACCGTTTTCCCAAAGGGCCCGGCCTGCCGGCGTCAGTTGACTGCCGCCCCGTCCCCGGCTGATGCGGGCAAGGCCCCTCTCCGCCATGTCGGAGAGAATGGTCCGTATCTCATGCTGAGAGAGGGGCATGTGGGCCTCCCGGGCCTTTTGCAGCAGCTTGTCCCGCCCCATGGGGCTCCGGGCCTCGGACGCCTCATACAGCTGGCCCAGGACGAACCGGAAGGCGTCGGAGGCGGCCGCTTCCCCCGGGGAGGCCGGAGGGGCGGCCCGGGGCGGCGTCTCCTGGGAGAGAAGCAGCGTGGGCGGCAGGTCCTCCATGGTGATTTGCTCATGTCCGGTATAGATGAAGTATTCCACCGCGTTCCGCAGCTCCCGGATGTTCCCCGGCCAGGAATGGCGGCGGAAGAACTCCCGCACCGGTTCCGTCAGCTGGAAGGACCCGCCCAGCTCCCGGCGGAACTGCTCGGTCAGGAGGAAGATGTCGTCTCCCCGCTCCGTCAGCGGCGGAATGATGGCGGGGAGGGTATTCAGGCGGTAGTAAAGGTCCCGCCGGAAGGTTCCGTCCCGGACCTTTTGCTCCAGGGCCTCGTTGGTGGCGGCGACAATGCGGACGTCCACATGGATGATCCGGTTGCCGCCTACCCGCATGACCTCCCGCTCCTGAAGGGCCCGGAGGAGCTTAATCTGTAGGACGGGACTCATTCCCTCCACCTCATCCAAGAAAAGGGTTCCCCGGTGGGCCAGCTCGAAGAGGCCGGGCCGCCCGCCCTTCTTTGCCCCGGTAAAAGCCCCTTCCTCATAGCCAAACAGCTCGCTTTCCAGCAGGTTTTCCGGAAACGCCGCCACGTTGATGGCCACGAAGGGCCCGTCCGACCGGTGAGACGCCTGGTGAACCGCGTGGGCAAAGAGCTCCTTTCCGGTGCCGGTCTCTCCGATGAGCAGGACGGGGCTCTCGCTCAGCGCCATGCGCCCCAGGGTCTCCCTGGTTTTGCGGATGGCCTCCGACCGGCCCACCACGTCGGCAAAGCTGTACTTGGCGCAGAGACCCTTGTGGAAGAGCTGGCCTCTCAACTCGTTCTGCCGGGCCTCCACGTCGTTGAACCGCTGGAGGAGGGCGAAGGCGCCGATGCAGGCGTTCTGCCGGATGACCGGGACCACCTCCACGCTCAGGTTGACCCCGTTGACCCGGACGGCCTTGGCGGGCAGGGTCTGGCGGTTTTGCAGGCACTGGACGAAGGGAATAAAGGGAAAGACCTCTTCACACCGCTTCCCCTGGACCAGCGGGGCGCTGACGCAGGCCATCTCCTCCGCCCGGCGGCTGCACGCGAAAATCTCCCCCTTCTCGTTGACGCCCACCACGCCGTCCTCCAGGCTCTCCATTAAAATATGGAATTGGCTCTCCAGACGGATGGACCGGGCAAACATCCGGTCAAAGCTGTAGTTGCTGGTGGCCACGCTCTGCGCGTACTCCTGAAACGCGGGGCCCTCCAGTACGGACTCCAGCCCCAGCCGGAGGGCAATCTCAATCATCATGCCGGAGGTACAGACCCGCTGGCCCAGGTCGATGACCGTCTCCATCCCCCGGGGAACATAGCGGAGCTCGTCCGGCGTCACGGCGATGCGGACCCCCGGAACCTCCGGCGCGCCGGGGTAGAAGGGAATCCAGTGGATGTGCGTGATGCCGAACTGCTCCAATTGGGCAATGGCCTCCCGGGCCATGGTCTGGGTCATGTTGACGAACAGCACCCGGCTGCCCGCGGGGAGCTCCTTGAGCTTGCGCAGCTCGCTCCAGCGGAAGGAGACCTCCACGGCCATGGTCTGGCTGTCGATGGGGATGTGGCGCATCAGCTCCTCCGGGGAGCCGTAGGCGTCGGTGGAGGCCACAAACAGGTCCGCCCGGTCCAGGACCCCGGAGGCGCTGCCGTCCAGCATGGAGAACACGGAGATGTCCGCCACCTCTCCGAAGAGCCTGGCAATGTCGGAACGGTAGGAGATTCCCGCCCTGGGGTCCAGGGCGATGACGAATATTTTCTTTTTAGCGGTCATACTCACACCCTCTTCAACCATTTTCTTTAACCAGTAAATCACAGCCGGAGTCGGTTTGCAAGGGGGTTTTGTGTGAATCGGTCGAAAAATATGGTGGTATGAAATTTGCTTATATCAATTTACAGCGGAAAACGACGAAATAGAATATATAAGGAGGAATACGGGTATGATTACGAAGGAAGAGCTGCTGACCCTGCTGCGCCAGGAGGTAGTCCCGGCCCTGGGCTGTACGGAGCCGGTCTGCGTGGCCCTGGCCGCCGCTGACGCCTGCCGCGCCATTGGCGGAGACGTGGTCTCCGTCAAGATGGAGGTCAATCCGGGCATCTATAAAAACGGAATGAGCGTGGGAATTCCCGGCTTTCCCCGGGTGGGCCTGAAATACGCCGCCGCCCTGGGCGCCTGCCTCCACAACCCGGAAAAGGGGCTTCAGCTGCTGGAGGATATCAATGAGGACGTCACCGCCCAGGCAATCCGGATGGTGGAAGGCTGCCATGTGGTGGTGATGATTCAGCATGACGAAACCCAGCTCTACGCCCGGGCGGAGGTCATCACCACCGCCGGAATCGGCGTCAGCGAGATTCGGGGGACCCACTCCAACATCATTCTGACCAAGCGCAACCACGAGGTCCTGTTGGAAAAGCCCTGGTCCGCCGCCGCGGAGGACCAGATTCACGCGCGGCTGAGGACCATGACCGTGGCGGAGATCAAGGCCGTCGTGGAACAGTGCTCCGGGGAAGAACTGCGCTTCATGCTGGAGGGCGCGGAGATGAACCAGCGCCTGGCGGACTTCGGGCTGGAGAACAACCCCGGCATCGGCATCGCCGGCGCGCTGAAGCGCCAGATCGAGTCCGGCAGCATGGGAGACAATCTGTTCAGCCGCACAATGACCCGGGTCGCCAGCAGCGCCGAGGGACGGATGAGCGGCTGCCCCTACGCCGTCATGAGCAGCGCCGGAAGCGGAAACCACGGCCTGACCGCCGTCATCCCGGTGACGGAGATGGCCCGGCACCTGGGGGCCTCCGACGAGCGGCTGGTCAAGGCCCTGGCCTTTTCCCACACGCTGAACGTCTACATCAAGCTCTTCACCGGGAAGCTGTCCGCCACCTGCGGCTGCGGCGTTTCCGCCGCCACGGCCGCCTGCGCCGCCATGATCTGGCTGATGGGCGGCACGGACGAGCAGATTGGCTGGGGCATCATCAACATGAGCGGGAACCTCACCGGCATGGTCTGCGACGGCGGCAAAATCGGCTGCGCCCTGAAGCTGGCCACGGCCTCCAACGCCGCGCTGATGTGCGCCTATCTGGCGATGGACGGCGTGGTGCTCCAGGCCAGCGACGGAATCTGCGGCGCGACGCCGGAGCAGGCGATTCAGAATATGGGCCGGGTCAGCACGCCGGGCATGGTGCAGACGGACCGGACCATTCTGGAGATTATGATGGAAAAAGAGGACTGAGTACGGCCCGCCGGCATTGTCACCAGAACCGCGGATAAACATATATTTAGAATCGCGACGCGCGCCCTGGCGGAGAATTCCGCGGCCATCCGAAACGCCCGTCAGACAGCAGCAAAAGCCGGCTGAGTACAGCCGGCTTTTGCATTGTCAGCACAGCGGGCGGCGTCCCGGGGACGGGGCCCGGAGAAACGTCCTGCGCTCTTTTAAATTTTTTATGGAAATACCGCTTTCGTTCAGCACACGGCGGCGTCCTGCCCCGGTTTTTCAGGCTGTCATTTTGCGCCCTTCCGCCTCCGCGAAGCCCATGCGAAAACATACGCAGTCAATATTGCGGACAACACAACGGCGTCGCACATCATGACCCTGCGAATCACAGACAGAGGAATCAAAGCCTCCAGCCAGCCTGAGCAAAACCAGAAATCGTTGGATTGATAGGCAATCACGAGAACAAAGCCCAGGGTGATGGATATTCGTTCGGCTGTTTTCGCGAGTCTGCTCCACTTCATATAAGCGTCTCCTTCCCGCCTGGTATGACGGCAATCCGGATGCGCGCCCATCACCGGCCTGCGTCGAAGGCGCAGGCGGAACCCGCGGGGCGCCTGTTTATCCGCCGTATTTCATTTTCAGGAGAACATCCTGGATTTTTCCATACAGGACTGCGGTTCTGGTTTTTTCGTAAGACCGTGTTTGGGTATTATAGGTTACAGACTGCGCCAGATGGCTGGCCCAGTCCAGGACGTTCCCCCTGCTGGATGAAAAGGAGTTAGTGTAGTTCATTCTGCTGACAGGTCCCCAGGAGGAAATGGGAATGTCATATTTCAGGGGAATCAGTTCCAGGCCGCAGTCTTTACCGAAAGCGCAGTAGGAAACATAATCCTTGTCGCCCTCATTCAGAATGCCGTATTCACAGAGATGGTCAATAAAGGTCATATATTCCCTGTATGTCATATCGTTGGGGTCAAAGGATTCGGCCAGCGTCTTCAGCTGCTCACGGGTAATCTCATATTTCCCGCCGGTCCTCCTGTATTCTTCCATAAACGCCGCTGTATCGGCGATGTCTTTTTCCCTCTGTTCCATTTGGGCTTTGGTGAGCTCGCCTGCGAAGCTCTGGATGAGAATGCCGTTTCGGTTTTCTGCCCACGACGGGCAGGAACTGGAATATGCAGGGCGCACAGTAGAGCGCACAGCTGGAATCATGGAAATCATCCTTTCTGATTTTGATAGGCCCGGATGTTCAGATTTGCTCATTCACAGGCCGCAATGGGAGGCCCAGGCACCGGCAGGACATGCGCCGGCATCAGAATTTGGTCAGTTCCTTTATGATATGAGACACCTTCTGACAGGAGCTGATCTGGGTGTTGATCGGTGAAAAATCCTCGAATTTGGGGGAACCGTCTGCCGCCCGCTCTCTGGCCATGTCGCTTCTCCAGTCATACAGCGCGGACACCCAGGCGTCCAGATACTCCAGGGGATCGCCGGTCCAGCCGCTGCCGGACAGCCAGGCTTCCGAATTGCCGGCTGCGGAGCTTTGCGGCATTCCGGAAAGCGTGTGCAGCTTTTCGGCCAGCATAGGCGGCGTGTCATACTGAACAAAGGTCCCGTTCGCATTATAATAGCCAATGGGAATCAGGTGGCCGTCCGCCCTGGTGTAGTCAAAGTCGCTCTGGGTGAGTACGCCCGCGTCCTTCAATTCCCTGCAAAGGTCCATCCATTCGTCCTTTTTGATGTCGTTCTCCTCTGCCTTCAGCCGCTCCAGCACGTTTTTGGACGAAGCCGAAAGCCGGTCATAAACCAGCTTCAGCTGCGCATCGTATTGCGATTTTTCGACAGAATCCCTGATTTTTTCAGCAGTGGCGGCTTCACCGGTTTTCTTCATTTCGTCCAAAAAAGAGGAGCTGCCCCCGTTCTTCCTGAACGCAGGAAAAACCTGCCGGTCAAAGCTGTTGCAAAGACCGCTCATTCCAGATAATTTCATGTAATCAAAACTCCAATCTGTCCGTTTTTACTGTCTGTTCCATCGGAATCGTGACATTGCGGAGGGTGTCTGCGGCTTGATGCGTAACGCCGCCGCTGATTCCGAAGCCGAAGGAATGCGCGTTTCCGACGCCTTCCTGTAAAGAGAAGAAATACGCTCGCGCTGTGTTGGGTTTCCCGTGCCGTATGTTTACCTGTGCAGTAAAGATTTTATCTGGCTGCTGCCCGCACCTCCTGAATATAAGCTTAGCACACCGGGCAAAATTCGTCAATACAAAATTCTCTTATGAAGCAAAAAACAAAGCGACAAGAAATTTCTTAAAACCATATTGACGGACAGGCAAACATCGTATATGATAATGAAGTAAGAACCTGTATTCATAGCCGTGGGATGCTGGATGGGCGGGAATTTTTCTTGTCAGACAAGGAGATTTTCCGCAGCAATCCTGACGGATTGCAAGGGAAATCGACGCGGTATGACGGGAAAAAGGCCGTTCAGACAGCGTTCAGCGGTTGTGAATACAGGTTCTAAGATGAAAGGAGGTCCCTATGCCGCTCTTTGCTTTGAAAAGCCAGTCCCGGCGCTGCGCGCTGGAGGACGCCGGCACGGATTTTCAGGCCGCCCGCCGGTCGGCTCAGTTCCGAGTCGGCGCGGAAGCCATTTACTTCCCCGCCTTCCCCGGCACCCGCTACCTGCCCTATCAGGCCGTCACCCGGGCCGTCACCCGGAATACCAGCCTGCCCCTCACCGGCAGCTGCGGCAAGGCTCTGCCCATGACCCTGCTCCGGCTGTACTACGACGGCGGAGAGGTCTACCAGGATTTCCTCTTTGAAAAGCGCGATGAGGCCAACCGGGCCCTGGACGCCCTGCTGGCCGCCCGGCCCGACATTCCCGCGGAGCGGGAGACCCGCCCCCAGAGCGCCCTTTAATACTCATTTCAAATAAAACGATTTCGTTTTATTTGAAACAGAACCGCATTCTGCGTTTCCGTTTTGTGCCAGAATGGCGCAAAACACGTCTCATAAGAATCCAACACGCTTTCAGCGCTGTCAAAAGCTTTTGAATGGATTCTAGTATAAGCGCCGCAGTCCACATGAAAAGCGGAGGCCCCAGAGGCCTCCGCTTTTGCACTTTTCATGGAGCTTCATCCGTTTTTTCCCAGATAGGCCTCCCGGACCTTCTCGTTGGCCAGCAGCTCCGCGCCGGTGCCGGACATGGTGATGTTGCCGGTCTCCAGCACATAGGCCAGGTCCGCAATCTTCAGGGCCATGTTGGCGTTCTGCTCAATCAGCAGAACCGTCACCCCCTGGCGGTTGATCTCCCCGATGATGGAGAAGATATCCTGCACCACCAGAGGGGCCAGACCCAGAGAGGGTTCGTCCAGCATCATCAGCTTGGGGCGGGACATCAGCGCCCGGCCCACCGCCAGCATCTGCTGTTCGCCGCCGGAGAGGGTGCCGGCCATCTGCCAGCTCCGCTCCTCCAGCCGGGGGAAGAGGCTGTAAACCCACTGGATGTCCTCCTCAATGCCTGCCTTGTCCTTCCGGAGGTAGGCCCCGATGCGGAGGTTCTCCAGCACCGACATATCGGCAAAGACCCGCCGGCCCTCGGGGCTCATGGCAATGCCGGCAGAGATAATTTTGTCGATGGACTTCCCCAGCAGCTCTTCCCCGTTCCACCGGATGGAGCCGGAGCCGGCCTTCACCAGGCCGGTGATGGTCCGGAGGGTGGTGGACTTGCCCGCGCCGTTGGCCCCGATCAGGGTGACAATCTTTCCGTCGGGCACCTCCAGAGAGATGCCCCGGAGGGCCTGGATGCCGCCGTAGCTGACGTGGAGGTTTTCAATTTTAAGCATCCTCGCTCACCCCCAGATAGGCGTCAATCACCCGTTTGTTGTTCTGAATCTCCGCCGGGGTCCCATGGGCAATGAGCCTGCCGAAATCCAGCACATAGATGCGCTGGGAAATATTCATCACCAGGTTCATGTGGTGCTCAATCAAAAACACCGTCAGCTGAAACCGGTCCCGGATCTCACCGATGAACGCGGTGAGCTCCTCGGTCTCCTGGGGGTTCATGCCCGCCGCCGGCTCATCCAGAAGCAGCAGCTTCGGTTCCGCTGCCAGAGCCCGGGCAATCTCCAGCCGCCTCTGCTTGCCGTAGGGCAGGGAGGTTGCCAGCTCGTTTTTCACGTCCGCCAGCCCCACCGTCTCCAGCAGCTCTTCCACGTTCTCCCGCTGCCGGGTCTCCTCCTTCCGGTTCAGCCGGAAAGAGGCGGAAAACACGTTGCTGGTGCTCCGGCAGTGCTTGGCAATCAGCACGTTGTCAAACACCGTCTGGGATTTCCACAGCCGGATATTCTGAAAGGTCCGGGCCATGCCCAGCCGGGTCACACGGTCGGGGGTGGGGGCCAGCACAGCGGTATACTCCCCGGCGTGCTCCCCCTTGTACAGGGCTTTCATTTTGCCCTGGGGATGGTTCTCCACAATCTTCTCACCCTGGAACCAGACGGCGCCGTTGGTGGGCTGGTAGACCCCGGTAATCACGTTGAAGGCCGTGGTCTTTCCCGCGCCGTTGGGGCCGATCAGGGCCACGATCTCCCCCCGGTTGACCTCCAGGTTCAAATTGTCCACCGCCACCACGCCGCCAAACTGCATGGTGACGTTTTCAACCTTTAAAACCGTTTCGCTCATTTCCCCGCCGCCTCCTTCCTTCGGGTTTTTCCGGACAGTCCCGCCAGAAGATCCGGCAGCTCCCGGTCTCCCATGATGCCCCTCCGGAAGAACAGCACCACAATCATGATGATGACGGAAAATACCACCATCCGGAAGCCGTTGCGCAGCAGGGGCACCTTGAATCCGCCGATATAGGTCTCGGTGTCCAGGAACCGCAGCCACCATTCGCTGGCGGCCACGTACAGGAAGGCCGCGATGCAGCTGCCGGAGACGGAGCCGATGCCGCCGATGACCACAATCAGCAGAATTTCATAGGTCATGGCGGTGGTGAAGGTCTTGGCCTGGGCCTGGTTCACCAGCATGGCGAAGAGGCCTCCGCCCACCCCGGCGAAGAAGGAGCTGATGCAGAAGGACAGCCGCTTGTGCCGGGCCAGATTGATGCCCATGGCCTCCGCCGCCACCTCGTCGTCCCGGATGGCCTTGAAGGCCCGGCCGTAGGTGGAGTTAATCAGCAGCAGAATCACGGCAATGCAGATTCCCGCCAGCAGGAAGGCCACGCAGGTGGACAGCCGCAGGCCTCCCTGGATGTTGAAGCTGGAGAAGGTGGGGAAGTTCTTCAGGGCGTTGGCGCCGTTGGTCACGGGGCCCAGTTTGTCCCACTGGAAGATGGCCCGGATGATTTCACCGAAGCCCAGGGTGGCGATGGCCAGGTAGTCGCTTCTCAGCCGCAGCACGGGAAGGCCGATGAGCCACGCCACCGCCGCCGCCACGCAGCCCCCCAGAATCAGAGCCAGAAGCACCCCCAGCACCAGCCCCACGGGGCCGCCGCCCAGGAGCTCCGGCAGGGAGAAGTTGATGGCGGAACCGTTGTAAATATAGTAAACGGCGTCCCGCTGGTCGGCGGGAATGGTCAAAATGGCGTAGGTGTACGCCCCCAGCAGCATGAATCCCGCCTGTCCCAGGGAGAACAGGCCTGTGAAGCCGTTGAGGAGGTTCATGGACACCGCCACCAGGGCGTAAACCGCGCCCTTTTTCAGAGAGATGAACAGCATGACGTTTTTGCTGGGGTCCAGCACGTTTTCCAGCAGCGTCACCAGAATCAGAAGAGCCCCGGCACACAGGAGGGTGATCCACAGGCGCTTTTTGTTTGTCTTTTCCATTGCCGCCCCTCCTTACACTTTGTCGGTGACTTTCTCACCGAAGAGGCCCGTGGGCTTCGCCACCAGAATCACAATCAGCAGGGCAAAGGTGAAGGCGTCGGAAAAGATGCTCCAGCTGGAGCCCTTGATGACGCTCTCGGAGATGCCGATGATGAAGGCCCCCACAACGGCCCCGGGAATGGAGCCGATGCCGCCGAACACCGCCGCCACAAAGGCCCGCAGGCCCGGCAGAGCGCCGGAGAGAGGCACGATGGAGGGGTAGTTGGTGAAATACAGAACGGAGCCCACCGCCGCCAGGAAGGAGCCGATGACAAAGGTCGCGGAGATGACGGCGTTGATGCGGATGCCCATGAGCTGGGCGGTCTCAAAGTCCTTGGCCGCCGCCCGCATGGCCATGCCCACCTTGGTATGGTTAATCAGCTGGGTCAGGGCCGCCACCAGCACCACCACCAGGATGGGCGTCACCACGGTGACCACCTTGGTGGGCACGCCTAAAATCGTGACGGTGGAGGAGATGCCGGGAACCTCCGGATACATCTGGGGCAGGCCGCCGGTGGCGTAGGTGGCCAGATTCTGGAGCAGATAGCTCACGCCGATGGCGGAGATCATGACGCTCATGCGGGGCGCGGTGCGCAGGGGCTTATACGCCGCCCGCTCGATGACAAAGCCCAGGACCACCGTCAGCACCACGGCCAGCAGCAGTCCCGCAGGAATCACCGCCGCCGGCGGCAGAATGCCTCCCAGGAAGCTGGTGAGATAGACCATCAGCAGGCCCGCCACCATAAACACGTCGCCGTGAGCGAAGTTAATCAGGCGCAGGATGCCGTAGACCAGGGTATAGCCAATGGCAATCAGGGCGTACTGCCCCCCCAGGGAGATGCCGGAGAGCAGAATGGATATGGCATATTGCACGCGGAGACCCTCCTTTTGAATTCGGAATGAGGAATTAGGAATTAGGAATTTTCACCTGTTTGTCCCGCCGTCTTTGACTCTGACGCAATTCCGAATTCCTAACGCTTCATTTTTGGGAACTTCAAACCGGGCGGTTCCATTCAGGAAACGGAATGCCGGAGCCTGCCGGAGGAGCTTTTCCCTCCCCCGGCAGGCATATCGAACATGTTCGGGAATGGCCCGCTTACTTTGCCGTCTGGACGGTTTCCAGGATCCAGGCGCCGGCGGCATTGTCCGCCGTCTTGATATAGGCGGTATCCCGGATGGCGTCGCCCACATCGTCAAAGGCGATGGCTCCGGACACGCCGGTATAGCTCAGGCTGGGCAGAGCGGCCTTGACGGCGGCCTTGTCGGGAGAACCGGCGGCCTTCAGAGCCTCCAGGGCCACATAATAGGCGTCATAGCCCATGGCGGTAACGGCGGCAATGGTGTCGTCTCCGCCATTGTTGGTCATGGCGGTGGAATCCTCGTTCAGCCAGGCTTTAATGCCGTCGTCGAACTCAGGGGAGCCGCCCTCCTGATAGAAGGTGGAGACATAGATCTGGACATTGGAGCCCTGTGCGGCGGAAAGAACCTTATTGCTGTCCAGGGTGTCGGAGCCCAGAATGGGCAGTTCCAGATTCATGGAGGCCGCCAGCTTCACAATCTGGGTGGAGTAGGCGATGGACACAGGGCAGAAGATGACCTCGCAGCCCTCTGCCACGGCCTTGTTCAGGTAGGTGGAGAAGTCGGAGGTGTTGGTGGGGAAGGAGTCCTTCACGCAGGTGCCGTCGAAGGCCTGCTCAAAGTAGTTCAGAAGGCCCTGGTCGTAGTCGTTGCCCAGCTCGCCCAGCAGGTAGGCCTTCTTGGCGGAGAACTTCTCCTGGGCGAAGTTGGCCAGAACGGTGCCCTGGAAGGGGTCCAGGAAGCAGATGCGGAAATAGTAGTCGTTTCCGGCGGTGACGCCGGGGTTGGTGCAGGTGACGCCGATGGCGGCCAGGCCCGCCTCACCGAACACGGGGCCGCCGGCAATGGCGCAGCCGGAGCCGTAGGTACCCAGCACCAGGCTCACGTCCTTGCCCACCAGCTCCGCCGCGGCCGTGGGGGCCTTGTCGGCGGAAGAGGCGTTGTCGGCGTAGACCAGTTCCACGTTATAGGTCTCCCCGCCGATCTCCACGGTGGGAGTCTCCTTGTTGGCGTACTGCATACCCAGCATCTCCTGCTTGCCGCCGGCGCCGGAGTCGCCGGTGGAGGGCTCGAACACGCCGATGCGGACGGTCTTTCCGCCGGAGCTGCCAGAGCCGCTGACGGCATCGCCGGAGCCGCTGCCGGAGCCGCCGCCGCAGGCGGCCAGGCTCAGGACCATGACCAGAGCCAGCATCATCGAAAACAGTTTCTTCATTCTTTTCATCCTCCTGTTTGACGGGACCTGAGATCCCTGTTTCGCACCGCCGGCCCGCCTGAAACGGGGCAGAGCGCCTCTGTTTCCGGCCCTTGATACATGCCGGCGGCATAAAAGCATTTTACGTTGTTTTCCCCGACTTTGCAAGGTCAATTCTACACAGAAAGATTTCCCGCTTTTCTCCCTCTCCTCCAAAGAACTGCTTCAAAGAAGCGGGCTTTTGTCTCCCGCAGGCGGACGTTTCCGTGCAGGCGGAAATTTTTGCCGTCCTGCCGTCCGCCAGCGGCGGACAGCCGTTTTCGTGATTTTGCTGAAAGCCCGCCGGAGGCCTCCGGGTTTTTCCTTGCAGTTCAGACAAAAGGCCGGCCCGGCGGAGGCCTGCGGCCTGTTCTCCGGGGGAAAACGGCGAAAAGGGGCCCCGGAGGGCCCCTCGTTTTCACCGGTATTCCCCGGGGCGGGATGACTGGGCCTTCTCCCCCGGCTTCTCACCGAAGACGGCCAAAAAGTCCTCCCGCTCCATGGTCTCGTGCTCCAGAAGGTAGTTCGCCACGGCGTCCAGCTGCTCCCGCCGGGCGGTGAGGATGTCCTCGCAGCGGCGGTAAGCCTCACCGATGACCCGGCGGACCTCCTCGTCAATCTGGGCGGCCACCGCCTCGGAGTAGCTCCGCCCCTGGCTCATGGTCCGTCCGATGAACACCTCGTCATGGCCCCCCGCAAAGGACACCGTGCCGATTCGCTCGCTCATGCCGTAGACCGTCACCATCTTCCGGGCAATGGCGGTGGCCCGCTGGATGTCGTTGCTGGCCCCGGTGGACACGTCCCCCAGACACAGCTGTTCCGACACCCGTCCCCCCAGCAGGGCCACGATCTGGTCCTCCATATAGCGCTTGGAGAGGTAGGACCGGTCCTCCTCCGGCAGGGCGATGGTCATGCCTCCCGCCTGCCCTCTGGGGACAATGGTGATCTGATTCACCGGGTCGTGGTCCGGCAGGGCGTGCATCACCACGGCGTGGCCCGCCTCGTGCCAGGCGGTGAGCTCCCGTTCGTGGGGCGGAATCACCCGGCTCCGCTTCTCCGGGCCGGCGATGACCTTGATCTCCGCCTGCCGCAGGTCCTCCATCGAGATAAAGGGCTTATTCCGCCGGGCGGCCAGCAAAGCCCCCTCGTTGACCAGATTCTCCAGGTCCGCGCCGGTAAAGCCGGCGGTGCCCCGGGCCAGCTTCCGCAGGTCCACATCCTCCGCCAGGGGCTTTTCCTTTACATGGACCTTCAGAATTTCCTCCCGGCCCCTGATATCGGGGAGACCCACGTAAATCTGCCGGTCGAACCGTCCGGGCCGCAGCAGCGCCGGGTCCAGCACGTCGGCGCGGTTGGTGGCCGCCAGGACCACCACGCCCTCGTTGGCGGCAAAGCCGTCCATCTCTACAAGGAGCTGGTTCAGGGTCTGCTCCCGCTCGTCGTGGCCGCCGCCCACGCCGGTGCCCCGCTGGCGGCCCACGGCGTCGATCTCGTCGATGAAGACAATGGCGGGTGCGGTTTTCTTGGCCTGGTCGAAGAGGTCCCGAACCCGGCTGGCGCCCACGCCTACATAGAGCTCCACAAAGTCGGACCCGGAGATGGACAGGAAGCCTACCCCCGCCTCCCCGGCCACGGCCTTGGCCAGCAGGGTCTTGCCGGTGCCCGGAGGGCCCACCAGCAGCACGCCCTTGGGGATGCGGGCCCCCAGGTTCATAAAGCGCCTGGGGTCCCGGAGGAACTCCACAATCTCCTGAAGCTCCTCCTTCTCCTCGTCGGCCCCGGCCACGTCCAGGAAGGTGACCTTCTTGTCCTTGTCCGAGAGGGTCCGGGTCCTGGCGGAGCCGAATTTCGCCATCCGGTCCCCGCCCATGCCGCCGCCCTGGCCCCGGAGGAAAAACACATACCACATGCCTGCCAGCAAAATGGCGGTCAGCACCCAGGGCAGCAGGATTTCCAGCCAGTTGGTGGAGTGGTCCTGCTGGTAGTCATAGGACGTGAGCACGCCCTTGGCGGCCTGGGCCTCCACCAGCTCCCCCAGGGTATCATAAAATAGGTCGAAGTCGTAGAGCTCATACCGGGCCGAGTCGGCGCCGTTCAGCGGCTCCCGCAGCTTCATCACCAGGGTGTTGTCCCGAATCACAAAGGACTCCACCTTCTCCTGCCGGAACAGCCGCTCCACCTGGGAGAACTCCAGACGGCCCTCCTGGCTGTTCAGCTGCCAGGTCCAGCTGACACACAGCAGGATCACCAGCCCCAGCAGGAGAAAGGTGAGATTGGACATTCGATTCTGTCTTGACAAGGGATCGCCTCCTTATATAGCCGGCACGCTTGAAAACCGGTCTCAGCCGGTTTTCAGGCAGCGGCGGGCTGTCCGGATTTCCCTGTGAGCCGGCTGTGCAGGCTGCCGCAGGCTCTTTCCGGGGTCCGCTCCGGCATATTCATGCCGCCGGGCTGAAAAGAAGCATTTGCTGCTCCCCAGCTGCGGCCGCCACAAAAACCGGTCAGCCGGAATAGACCTCCGGCTTCAAAACGCCGATATAAGGCAGATTCCGGTACTGCTGGCGGTAGTCCAGCCCATAGCCCACCACAAACTCGTCCGGCACCGTGAAGCCAGACAGGTCCGCCTCCACGGCCTTGGCCCGGCGGGCGGGCTTATCCAGCAGCGTCACAATGGTGATGGTGGCCGCGCCCTTGGTCATAAAGTAGTCCTTCAAAAAGGCCAGGGTATTGCCGGAGTCCAGTATGTCCTCCACGATAATCAGGTCCCGGCCCGTGATGTCCTGCTGGAGATCCCGGGTGATCTGCACCTTGCCGGAGGAAACCGTGGCGTTCTGATAGGAGCTGACGGCGATAAACTCGATGTCGCTCCTCAGCTGGCAGGCGCGGACCAGGTCCGTCATAAACATGAAGCAGCCCTTCAAAACCCCCAGAAACAGGGGATTCTTCCCCTCGAACCGCTCATACAGGGCATCCCCCAGCTCCGCCACACGGGCTTTCAGTTCCTCCTCCGTCACCAGGACCTTTAAAATATCCTGCTCCAACTCACTGCGCATCGTGTCCGTCCTCCTTGTTCTCTCTCTCAATTTTAATAAACCGGATGGCCGCCTCCGGCGCATCCTCCGGCCCGGGGCGGGGCAAAAAAGCCTCGTCCACCCCCAGCCGCCACACAGCGGCCAATCTGCCCTCCACATACACGGCGGGCAGGCGGTCCCGCTCCGCCAGGGAAATACGCCGGTCCAGGCAGAGCCGCTTTATGCTGCGGCTTCCCCGGGCCCCCGGCAGGGTCAGCCGGTCCCCCGGCACGCAGGGCCCCACGCTGACCGCCCAGCTCTCCAAGGGCGTCCGGGGCCGCAGGGCCAGGCCCTCCCCCTCCGGCCGGTCCAGGAGGGTCAGGCGGTAGTCCCCCCAGATCAGGGGCCGTCCCGGCATCAATTGGACCTCCGTCAGGGTCTGGGGCCGGGTCTCCAGAATCAGCCACCGCCGGCAGTACCGGGCGGTGACGCCGTGGGGCAGGCTCAGGCGGCTCTCCCGGCTCTGGTCCGTATGGCGGGCCATACTCAGAATGGCGTTCAGATGGACCGCGCCGATGTCCCTCCGGCCCACGCCCAGCCGGTCGAACAAAATCAGCAGCATCCGGGGCCGCACCGCCTCCGGCGCGGCGAACAGCAGGTCAATGGCCAGGGTCACCCGGCCCTCCCGGACCTCCACATGGGCGGTGCGCTCCGCCGCGTCCCGCTCCAGGGCGCGGTCCGCCTCCCGGACATACCGGGCCGTCTGGTTGATATGCTCCACGGCCTTCGGGTTCAGCTCCTTCAGCAGGGGCATGACGTTCAGCCGCAGAAAATTCCGGCTGGCAGCGGCGGGGTCGGCGTTGGTCTCGTCCTCCACATGGGGGATACCGTACGCGGCGGCACAGGTCTCCAGCTCCTCCCGGGTTACGCCCAGCAGAGGGCGGCAGACGTCATCCCGCCGGTACTCCATGCCCGCCAGGCCCCGGAGCCCGGTCCCCCGAATGAGGTTCAACAGGACGGTTTCGGCGTTGTCGCCGGCGTGGTGGGCGGTGTAAAGGCGTTTGCATCCACGCTCCGCCGCCGTCTGGCGGAGGAAGGCGTAGCGCAGCGTCCGGGCGGCCTCCTCCAGAGAAAGCCCCTCCCGGGCGGCAAGGGCCCGGACATCCCCCCGGCCCACGGTCAGGGGAGTCCCCCAATCCCCGCAGGCCTTCCGGACAAAGGCCTCGTCCCGGAGGGCCGTTCCGTCCCGGAGCTGGTGGTTGAAGTGGGCGGCAATCACCTGCCCCTCCCGCTCCCTGCACCAGGCGTCCAGCATGAACAGCAGGCACATGGAGTCCAGACCCCCGGAGACGGCGCAGAGGACCGTCTCCCCCCGCTCCGGCAGGACCGCGTAAGGGGCCCGCTCCAGCAGCTCAGTCCTCGTCATCATAGCGGCTGTCCAGGGTAGAGAACTGGGTGTACTCCGGCATCCACCGGAGGTCCACCCGGCCGGTCTCCCCGTGGCGGTTCTTGGCCACGATGCACTCGGCAATGTTGTGCTTTTCCGAGTCCTCATTATAATAGTCGTCCCGGTACAAAAAGAGAACAATGTCCGCGTCCTGCTCGATGGCTCCGGACTCCCGGAGGTCCGACAGCATGGGCCGTTTGTCCTCCCGCTTCTCATTGGCGCGGCTGAGCTGGCTCAGGCAGATCACCGGCACGTTCAGCTCCTTTGCCATCAGCTTCAGCATCCGGGACATGTCGGACACCACCTGCTGCCGGCTGTCCCCCCGCTGGGGGCCGCCGGAGGCGGAGGTCATCAGCTGGAGGTAGTCCACCACCACCAGGCACAGATTTTCCAGCCGGCGGCACTTGGCGTTCATGTCCGCCACGGAGAGCATGGGATTGTCGTCGATGCGGATGTCCAGCTGGGTCATCACCGCCGTGGCCCCGGCAATCTTCTCCCAGTCCGTCTCCCGCAGGCTGCCGGTCCGCAGACGGGTGTTCTCCACCAGAGCCTCAGCGGAGAGGATGCGGGTCACCAGCTGCTCCCGGTTCATCTCCAGAGAGAACACGGCCACGGTCTTTTTCGTGTTCTTGGCTACGCTCAGGGCCATGTTCAGAGCCAGAGAGGTCTTGCCCATGCCGGGCCGGGCCGCCAGAAGAATCAGGTCCGACTTGTTCAGGCCCGTGATTTTCCGGTCGATGGCGGAGAGGCCCGTGGAGAGGCCCGGCAGGTGGTTTTCGCTCTCGCTCATCTCTCCCAGGCGGTCCAGCACATCGGGCAGGACCTCCTTCATCCGGACCATCTGCTGAGCCCCCTGGCCCCGGCGGATGGAGAAAATTTTCTGCTCCGCAATCTCCAGGATGCTCCCGGCGTTTCCCAGCCCCTCCCGGGCCAGGGAAGCAATCTCCCCGGACGCCTGAACCAGAGCCCGCAGCAGCGCCCTGTTCCGGACAATCTCCGCGTAGTCTTCCACGTTCTGGCTGGTGGGGGTGACGTTCATCAGCTGGGCCAGATAGGACCGGGTGGTCTGGTCGTCATAGAGCCCGTTCTGCCGCATTTCCTCGCAGACGGTGATGCCGTCGATGCGTTTGGCATTGGTGAACATGCTGAGGATGGTCTCGTAAATCTCCCGGTTCTGCTTCAGGTAAAAGTCCTCGGGGCGCAGCTTGCCGATCACCTTGTTGATGCAGTCCGGGTCAATCAGAATGGAGCCCAGAACCGCCTGCTCACCGTCCAGGCTGTGGGGCATCTGACGCAGCAGAAGGTCTTCGTTTTCCACAGTCCTCACCTCATCCAATCAGGAATTAGGAGTTAGGAATGATTGAAACGACGGAACAAATCCTAATTCCTCATTTCTAATTCCTCATTGACACGGTTATTTTTCCTCAAACACGGACACGTAAACCGTGGCCGTCACCTCGAAGCCCAGACGGGCCTTGACCTGATAGCTGCCGAAGGCCTTGATGGGCTCCTCCAGCACCAGCTTCTGCTTGGGAATGTCAATCTCGTACTGCTTCATCAGCCCCTCGGAAATCTCCTTTGTGGTGACGGCGCCGAAGAGCTTGCCGTTGCCCCCCGCCCGGGCGGTGAGCTTCACCTGGCATTCCTTGAGCTTCTCGGCGGTCTCCTCCGCCAGGGCCTTTTGCCGGGCCTCCTCGGCCTTTTTGGCTTTTTCCTTGAGGTTCATGGTGTTGATGGCGTCCGCCGTGGCGGGGACAGCCATTTTCCGGGGCAGGAGGAAGTTCCGGGCGTAGCCCTCGGAGACCTCCACCATCTGGCCCTTCTTGCCCTGGCCCTTCACGTCCTGCTGCAAAATCACTTTCATCGGTCATTCTCCTTATGATCTGAATCTGAATTTTCTGAATCCTTTGAATCTTCTGAATCTTCTAAAAACTCCGGGGCTTCCAATGCCCGGACCCGCTTCTCCAGCGCTTCGATCCGCTCCTCCTGAGCCAGCCACACCGTGATGAGAACCGCCGGCACAAAGGCGACGGCCGCGAAGGCGCGGAAGGGATGCCGCTGAAAATCAAACAGCATGTATCCGCCTAAGAACAGAAATGCCTCTGAAACCACCAGACACGCTCCGTAGGTCTTCAAAAATTTCATGGCTCCGGCCTCCTTATTTCTCAAACCCCAGGTCCGCCCTCAGACCCGGGGCCTTTTCTCCTCCGCGCCGTCCAGGCCCAGGCGAAGACCGCCGGCAGAACCGCGGCCAGCGTCCAGAAGAGGACCGGACGCTGCCAGAGCGCCAGCAGCGGCGTCCCCAGAGGGCTGGCCATGCACAGGACCGCCAGCAGCCCCAGCGCAAACAGGCACATGGCATAGACTTGCAAAAACCCTTTCATGATGGTCCTCCTCACTTCTCAAAATAGGCGTCGATGGCGTGGACCAGCTTGCTCCGGACGTCCAGCAGGTCCCCGTTCTCCACCCGGCCCCCCGCCGTGGCGGAGTTGCCGCCGCCTCCCAGGGCCTCCAGAATCACCTGAACGTTGATCTCCCCCAGGGACCGGCCGCTCATCAGAATGGCCGTCCCGCTGCGGTACACCACGAAGGAGGCCTTCACCCCCTTGAGCGTGAGCAGCTCGTCGGCGGCCTGGGCGGCGGCCACCCGGTCCACGCCGTCCTGGCCCACCACCGCCAGGGCGATGTCGGGCCGGTAGAGCTCCGCCTGCCGGATAATGTCGTACTTGGAGACCATGCCGCTGAGGTCCCCCTGGAACAGCCGCTGGACCTCCGCCGTGTCGGCTCCCGCCCGGCGGAGGAAGGCCGCCGCCTCAAAGGTCCGGCCCCCGGTGCGGAGGGTGAAGTGCTTGGTGTCCAGCACGATGCCGGCCAGCAGGGCTTCCGCCTCCTCCCGGAGGAGGTCGGCGGGCTCAATCAGGTATTGCAGCAGCTCCGTCACCAGCTCCGACGCCGAAGAGGCATAGGGCTCGTGGAAGCTGAAGGCGGCGTTTTCGATATAGCTGGCGGCCCGGCGGTGGTGGTCGATCACCGCCACCCGGTTGCAGGACTCCAGCAGCTGGGGGCTCTCCACCAGGTCGGGCCGGTTGGTGTCCACCACAATCAGCAGCGCCCCGGGGCGCATTTTGATGAAGGCCTCCGCCGGCGGGGTGAACACGCCCCCGTAGGCCTCCAGCCCCCGCAGGCGCTCCAGCACCGCCTGGGCGGCGTTCTTCTCCAGGTCAATGACAATCTGGGCCTTCCGCCCCAGCTTCCGGGCGGCACAGCACACGCCGGCGGCGGCGCCTACGGCGTCCATGTCCGCAAAGCTGTGGCCCATGATATAAATCTCCGCCGCGTCGCCCATCAGCTCGCCCAGGGCGTTGGCCATGACCCGGGACTTGACCTTGGTCCGCTTTTCGGTGGTCTTGGCCCGGCCCCCGTAGAACTCAAAGTCCGTCCGTCCCCGGACCACCGCCTGATCGCCGCCCCGGCTCAGGGCCATTTCCAGAGAGAGGCTGGCGTTCTTCCGGAGCTCCGGAATGCTGGGGGCGTCCCGGCCAATGCCGATGGACAAAGTGGGGTGCCCGCCGTCCCCCACCCGGATGCTCCGGATGTCGTCCAGAATGGAGAACTTTTCCTCTACAAAGTGCTGGTAATACTGCTCTTCAAAGATGAACAGGTAGTGGTCCCGTTCCGTCTTCATCAAAAGGCCGTTGGCGGCGGACCCCCAGCTTGTGAGCTTTTCGTCAATCTGGGCCAGGACGGCGCTGCGCTGGGTATCCGCGCAGCCGTTCATCAGGTCGTCGTAATTGTCCACCATCAGAATCGCCACCACCAGACGTGTGGCGTCGTAGACCTCCCGGATGCGGTCCCCCTCGGTGGTGTCCACCCAGTAGGTCGTAGCCACCAGGTTCTGTTCCCCGCTCCGTCCCCTGGCCCGGACCAGACTGCCGTAGACCCGGAAGCGGCGGCTGTTCATGCTCACACGCTCCGGGCACTCCTGTTTCCCCTCCAGCAGCCACTGCACGGGGAACTCCGGCGCCGCGTCCTCCACCTTCATCTCAAAGAGATGTTCCCGCACCCCGGCCAGCTGGAGGAAATTCTCGTTGCTCCAGATGACCTCGCCGGTGTCGGGCCGGAAGACCATGATGGGCAGGGGGGAGTTGATCAGTGTGGATTTGCTGGCGGTGTCCACGTTTCCGGTCACATTGTCGATATACTGCAAAACACTCTGGCGGCGCTTTTTGCCGCTGCTTCTGAAATAGGCGTACAGCGCCACCGTGGCCCCGCCCTCCGCCAGTGCCAGCAGGGGGCTGACGGTGACAGCGGCCAGGGTGAAGGCCAGCAGGCACAGGAAATACAGCTGTAAGTTCGGCTCCAGCAGGCGGGAGAGCTTTTTGTTATTCATGGCGTCCCCTTCTCCTAGGAAATCTTTTCGTTTTTCTCTCATAAAACGGCTGCGCGCCGTTCCCTTTTTGTCTAAGTTGTTAGTATATCATTTTTCCCCGAAAGAAGCAAGCCCCGCTTGCCAACGGGGCCGCCCCTTCACGCATTTTATCGAGGTGCAGGGGGCGGGCTTTAGGCCTGCCTTCCGCAAGAACGCCGTGTAGGGGAGGGGCTCTGTCCCCTCCCGTTCTTCCGGGCCCTCCACGCTTTCGGGGGACTGGACAGAGCCGGGGCCCCTGCTGGTTTTTGGGACTCCGGCGCTCCCGGGGAACTGGCCTGGTCAGGGGACCAGGCCCCACAGGGTGTTCTGCCGATCGTTCTTCCGGGCCCTCCACGCTTTCGGGGGACGGGCCCCGGAAACGTGAAAACGGCCCGGGAGCAAAAAAACAGCCTGGGCGCAAAAAAACAGCCTGGGCGCAAAAAAACAGCCCGGGAGCAAAAAACAGCCCGGGCGCAAAAAACAGCCCGGGCGCGCAAAAAAAGGCCGGGACAGAGCCCGGCCCCTGCAGATTCGTTTTTCGTACGGAAGTCTACACCAGTTCCCCCGCGCTTTCCTCCCGCAGGGGCAGGGTCTGAAAAATCTCGGCCTCGATGCGCTCATAGGCCTCCGGCCCCCGGGAACGGCGCAGCCGCCCGCCCAGGCGCTCGCCGCCCTCAAACAGGTGAATCAGGTAGAACCAGACCTCTTTCATCCGCTGGGAGGCGGGATGCTTCTGCCCGTACTGCGCCTGATATCCCCGGTACAGCGCCGCCGTAAAGGCCTCCAGCTCCTCCCGGGAGGCGGGAGGCCCGCCCCGGAGCTTCCTGGGCAGGGCCGGGTCCGCCACGGCCCCCCGGCCAATCATCACCGCCTCCAGCTCCGGAAACCGGGCTTCCAGTGCCCGGACCTCTCCGAGGGTCCGCAGATCCCCGTTATAGCACAGAGGGTTTCTGCTCTCCGCCATGGCCAGGGAAAAGGCGTCCAGATGGAGGGGGCCCCGGTATTTCTCCGGCCTGGTCCGGGGATGAACGGTGAGGCAGGCGATGGGATAGCGGCTGAACATCTCCAGCAGCCGGGGGAACTCCTCCGGGCTGTCATACCCCAGCCGGGTTTTTACCGACACCGCCGCCGGCAGCGGCCGGGAGAAAACCTCGTCAAAAAAGCGGTCCAGCCCCTCCGGGTCCCGGAGGAAGCCGGAGCCCTTTCCCTTGGCGGCAACGGTGCCGGAGGGGCAGCCCAGGTTCAGGTTCACCTCGGCATAGCCCATGTCCGCCAATCGCTCCGCCGCCCACAAAAAGTCCGCCGCCCGGCGGGTCATCACCTGGGGCACTGCGTTGAGGCCCGCGTTTACCGCCGGGTCCACCTCCTTCCGGTGGCGCTCCGTCAGGATGTGCTGGTCCGTGGGGGAGATGAAGGGGATGAAAAACCGGTCCGCCCCGCCGAACTGCTCCTGCCACGTCCGGCGGAACACCGCCTTGGTGATGCCGTCCAGAGGGGCGAAGTCCACCCGCCGGATCATTTCAGCGCCTCGTCCCACTGGGCGGGCCGGAAGCCCACCCGGACAAAGCCCTCCCCCACCAGGATGGGCCGCTTCACCAGCATTCCGTCGGAGGCCAGCAGACGGAACTGCTCGTCCTCAGACATCCCGGGCAGCCGGTCCTTCAGCTCCAGGGCCCTGTACTGGAGGCCGTTGGTGTTGAAGAAGCGCTTCAGCGGCAGGCCGCTGGCGGCATGCCAGGCCCGGAGTTCCTCCTCGGTGGGGCGCTCCGCCTTGATATCCCGGAGCTCACAGGCCGCGCCCCGCTCCTCCAGCCAGGCCCTGGCCTTTTGACAGGTGGAGCACTTGGGATAATGCACAAACAGCATGGTTCTCTCCTCCTTAATTTCCCGTTTCCCGCCGGCTCACAGAATCAGCAGCTCCCTGGGGGCCTTTGTCAGACTGCGGCTGCCCTCCGGGGTAATCTGAATCACGTTCTCAATCCGGACGCCCAGCTTTCCGGGGATATAAATCCCCGGCTCCGCCGAGATCACCGCCCCCGCCGGCAGGGGGCTTTCGTTGGTGGGGGAGGCGTTGGGGGCCTCGTGAATCTCCACCCCCAGGCTGTGGCCGAAGCTGTGGGTAAAATATTCCCCATAGCCCGCCTGACGGATGACCTCCCGGGCGGCGGCGTCCACCGCCTTTCCGGTGACGCCGGCCCGGGCGGAGGCAATTCCCGCCTCCTGGGCGGCCAGAACCGTCTCATAGACCCGGCGCATCTCCTCCGTGGCGCTGCCCACCGCCACGGTGCGTGTCATGTCGGAGCAGTAGCCCTGATAAACGCAGCCAAAGTCCATGGTGACGAACTCCCCGGCCCGGATTTCCTTTTCCGAGGGAACCCCGTGGGGCAGGCTTCCGTTGGGCCCGGAGACCACAATGGGGTCAAAGGACATGTCCGACGCGCCATGGCGGAGCATCAGATATTGAAGCCTGGCGGCAATCTCCTTTTCCGTCACGCCGGGGCGAATCTCCTTCAGGATCTCCTCCAGGGCCCGTTCGGCAATGCCCTGGGCGGCCTCCATGGCGGCCAGCTCCTCTTTATCCTTCGTGTGCCGGAGCTTTGTCACCAGGTCCGAGGCGGGGACCATCTCACAGGGGAATTTCCACTGGGCCATGGCCTTCTGAAAACGGCCGTGCTCCCGGACGCTCATCTCCGCGTCCTCAAAGCCCAGGCGGCGGATGCTTTTCAAAAAGACCAGGTCATGGAGCTGAACCGTCAGGCCCCGGCCCGTTTTGGTCTCCCGGAGCTCTGCGTTCTCCAGGCAGCGGCCCGCCGCCTCGGTATACCGGGCGTCGGTGAAGAAATAGGCGGGTCCCTTCCGGGGCACCAGACAGGCGGCGTCGCCGCCGGGGGTGAAAAAGCCGGCGGCATAAAACCGGTTGGCCTGTCCTGTGAGCAGCACGGCGTCCAGGTCCTCCGCCGCCAGGGCGGCCTGTATGGCTTTGATGTGGTTCATATTGGTCCCTTCCTGTCATGTTTTCATTGCCGGGGGCGGGCTTTGCGCCCGGCCCCGCGGGTCCGCCCTCCGGCGGAAGCGCCCCGGGGCCGGGAGACGGGCCCCTACCAGCCGCGGCGCGAGGTTCCGATCAGGTTGTCCTCCAGCACGGACATGATTTTTTCAATCCTCCGGAGGCATTCCGGGTCCTCCAGGGTATCGTCGTCCAGAACGCAGGCAATCTGCTCCAGTATCCGCACCGCTCTGGAATCCACCGCCCTGTAAATATCCTGCATCACCCCGGCCTGCCTCATGTAGGCCAAAACCGCCTCGCCAATGGACAGCGCGGTCATCGTTTCCCGTATCCTCCGCTCCCGATCGTCCAAATCCTCAAACAGCATAAAATCGCAGCCCATAAAAAATCCTCCCGTTGACCTTTAGTGAATGTCAAATACATTCCTATTTTATCATAAAATGAAGAACACAGTCGAATGACAAGCACTGAAGGTCAGGACGAAGTTTTCATGTATAAAAACCGGGCTCCGGATGGAAAATTTAATCTCTGCGGGAGCTGGATAGCCGCCTTGCGCAAAGCAAGAACGCCGAAGCTGTCCCAGCGGGGCCTGGCGGACCTGCTCCAGCTGGGCGGTCTGGACGTGGACAAAAACGCGGTTCAGCGCATCGAGAGCGGAGAGCGCTTCGTCACGGACATCGAGCTGAAAGCCCTGGCCCAGGCGCTGGGCGTCACAGTGGAACAATTATTGGAATCATAGGAGCTCCGGAAGGCCGGGGCTCCTGTTTTTTCGTTTTTCGGGTCTTTTCCGATGCTTTTCGATGCTTTCCGATGCTTTTCGATACTTTCCGATGCTTTTCGATACCCCTCAGCGCCGGAGGGATTCCAGACGGGCAATGATTTTTTCCCGGTATTCCCCGTGGCGGGGCATGCCGCCCCCCAGTCCGCCCCGCTTGGGCAGCTGGAGACGGAGAAAATCCCCGTTCCGGAAGGTGATGGAGCAGTTCACCGCGCCCATGATGGCCTTTTTGATTTCGCAGTGCCGGATATCCTCGAAGGGGAAGCACACGCCCACATCCTCGGCCACCGTCTTCCGGAAGTCCCTGATTTTGGGATACGCGGCGGTCAGATACTGCCGTTCCTCACATTCAGCAACCAGCAGATACCGCCCGGTAATGCCGATATATACGTCAAAATAGGAGGTTTTTTTCTGATTCACCTGCAGGGTGATGCCGTGAATGCCCGCCAGAAGCGTCTCCCCCTCCGGCAGACAGTCTCCCAAAACGCGGTTCATGTTGGCCTCGTCAAATATACCTGCCATGCACTCAGCTCCTTTCCGTCTCCAGCGCCGCCCTGACAAATCCGCAAAACAGCGGATGAGGCCGGTCGGGCCGGCTCTTAAACTCCGGGTGGAACTGGACGCCCACGAACCAGGGGTGGGCGGGAAGCTCCACAATCTCCACCAGCCGTCCGTCCGGGGACAGGCCCGCCAGAGCCAGGCCCTTTTCCTCCATCACGGTCCGGTACTTGTTGCTGAACTCGAAGCGGTGGCGGTGCCGCTCGCTGATTTCCGCCGCGCCATAGAGGCTCCGGCTCCTGGTCCCCTCCCTGAGGACGCAGGGATACCGGCCCAGACGCATGGTGCCGCCCTTGTCGGTGACGCCCACCTGGTCCGGCATCAGATCAATGACGGGATGGGCGGCGGTCCGGTCAAACTCGGAGGAATGGGCGTCTGTCAGGCCGCAGACGTGGCGGGCAAACTCGATGACAGCCATCTGCATCCCCAGGCAGATTCCAAAATAGGGGACTCCGTTCTCCCGGGCGTATTTGACAGCGGCAATCATGCCCTCTACGCCCCGCTCTCCGAAGCCGCCGGGCACCAGCACGCCGCCGCAGCCCGCCATCCGCTCCGCCGCATTCTCTGCCGTCAGCTCCTCGGAGTCCACCCAGCGGATGGACACCACGGCGTCGTTGGCGGTACCGGCGTGGTTCAGGGACTCCACCACGGAGAGATAGGCGTCGTGAAGCTGGGTGTACTTGCCCACCAGGGCGATTTCCACCCGGCGGCGGGCGTTCTTCTCCCGCTTCACCATGGCGGTCCACTCCCGCAGATCCGGCTGGTGGGTAATCAGGCCCAGCTTCCGGCAGACCGCCTCGTCCAGGCCCTCCTTCGCCATCAGCAGGGGAACCTCATAGAGGGTTTCGGCGGTGGCGTTCTGAATCACGCAGTCCGGCTCCACATTGCAGAAAAGGGATATCTTTTTCCGCACATCATCGGATATGGGGGCGTCGCAGCGGCAGACCAGAATGTCCGGCTGAATGCCCAGGGAGGACAGCTCCTTTACAGAGTGCTGGGTGGGCTTGGATTTCAGTTCCCCGGTGCCGGGGACCTGAACGACAAGGGGAACGTGGATGAAGGCCACGTCTCCCCGGGGCCGCTCCGCTCCGATCTGTCGGATGGCCTCCAGAAAAGGCTGGGATTCAATGTCGCCCACGGTGCCGCCGATTTCGCAGATCACCACATCCACGTCTTCCTCTGCCATGCCGTAAACCCGGCGCTTGATCTCGTCGGTAATGTGGGGAATAATCTGGACGGTGGCCCCCAGATAGTCTCCCCGGCGTTCCCGGTTCAGAACGGACCAGTAGATTTTTCCGGAGGAAATGGAGCTGTTGCCGGAAAGGTCCTCGTCCACAAAGCGCTCGTAGTGGCCCAGGTCCAGGTCGGTCTCCGCCCCGTCCCCGGTGACAAAAACCTCGCCGTGCTGATAAGGGCTCATAGTGCCGGGGTCCACGTTGATATAGGGGTCGAATTTCTGATTCCGCACCCGGACCCCCCGCTGCTTCAGCAGCCTGCCCAGCGACGCGGCGCAAATGCCCTTTCCAAGGCCGGACACCACGCCGCCGGTGACAAAAACGTATTTGGTGGACATGCCGGTTCCCCTCCTTTGAATATCAGTATATCCCACTTCTGTCAAAAACACGGTTTAATATAGCACCAGTCCCCCCTGCTTGTCAACGAATCTTTGCCGGCATCCAGGGCCGCTGCCGGCCTTTCCGGCCGGACATGTTCTCTTTTCTCCGGCAGAGTGCATGACCTGCCGCCCCATTTTCGTCAGATTTTGTAAAAAACGCCCATTGACTTTATCCGTTTAAAGCTGTATAGTACAAAAGCAGAACAGGCCGGAGCGCAGAGAGGAGAGCCCTTTATGAAGACCATCGCCGCCGCTCTCACAGGTATTTATTTCCGCTTTACCAAGGTCCGCTATGCGGGCCGTTTTGAGCGTGGAAAAAAGGCGTCCGGCTGAACAGGTGCGTTTTTGCTGATGAAAAGCGGCTCTGTTTTCGGACAGGGCCGCTTTTTATAATGAATTCCCGCAAATCACTTGTAAATTTAAGGAGATTGGTAACGATGAAGAAGAAACTGCTTGCATGGATCCTGGCCGGTACGCTGGCCCTGAGTCTGGCCGCCTGCGGCGGCAATTCCGGCGGAGACTCCGCCGGTTCCGGAGCTTCCGGCGACGCCGGGACCCAGGAGCCCGCCGGGACCCAGGAACCCTCCGGTCCCGCCCCCTCCGGCGCCTCCGGCGAGACCTACACGGTGGGCATCTCCCAGTACGTCACTCACGACGCGCTGGACGCCGCCACCCAGGGCTTCCAGGACGCGCTGAACGAGCTGCTGCCCGGTCAGGTGACCTTCGATTATCAGAACGCCGCCGAAGATACCGCCAACTGCGCCACCATCGCCAATGCCTTTGTGGCCGACGGAGTGGACCTCATCATGGCAAACGCCACCCCGTCCCTCCAGGCTGCCGCGGCGGCCACCGGCGACATCCCCATCCTGGGCACCTCCGTCACGGAGTACGGCGTAGCCTTCGGCATTGAGAATTTCTCCGGCACCGTGGGGGGCAACATCTCCGGCACCTCCGACCTGGCCCCCCTGGACCAGCAGGCGGCCATGATTCAGGAGTGGTATCCCGACGCCAAAACCGTGGGTCTGCTCTACTGCTCCAACGAGGCAAACAGCCAATACCAGGTGGACACCGTCCAGGGCTATCTGGAGGGTCTGGGCTTCGCCTGCACCCAGTACCCCTTCGCTGATTCCAACGACATCGCGGCTGTCTGCCAGACTGCCGCGGACAGCAGCGACGTACTCTATATTCCCACGGACAACTCCGCGGCAACCAACAAAGGCATTATAGACAACATCTGCCGGGGGAACACCCCTGTGTTCTGCGGCGAGGAGGGAATCTGCGCCGGCTGCGGCGTGGCTACCCTCTCCATCAGCTACTATGACATCGGCTGGAAAACCGGTGAAATGGCCGCCGGCATCCTCACCGGCCAGGCAGACATCTCCACCATGCCCATCGAGTACGCCCCCGAGTTCGTGAAAAAGTACAACCCCACCATCTGCGCCGACCTGGGCGTCACCGCCCCCGAGGGCTACGAGGCCATCGGCTGAGCGCTCTCCCTTAGGAGTTAGGAATGAGGAATGAGAAATTAGGAATTGTTCCAGCCTTTCAGTCATTCCTAACTCCTAACTCCTAATTCCTCATTTTGAAAGGGGTTTTCCTATGCTGAACTTCATCAGCGCGCTGCCGGGGGCCGTCTCCCAGGGACTGATCTGGGGCATCATGGCCATCGGCGTTTACATCACCTATAAAATTCTGGATATTGCCGACCTGACGGTGGACGGCTCCTTCTGCACCGGCGGCGCGGTGTTTGTGGTGCTCTTCAGCCAGGGGATCAACATCTGGGCGGCCCTGCTGGCGGCTCTGCTGACGGGGATGCTGGCGGGTCTGGTGACGGGCCTGCTCCACACCGCCTGCGGCATTCCGGCCATTCTTTCGGGCATCCTGACCCAGCTGGGCCTGTGGTCCATCAACCTTGCCATTATGGGCATGAAGGCCAATGTAGCCATCAATGTCATCGACCAGTCCAACCTGAACAGGCTGCTGGTGTCCCTGCGCTTTGTCCAGGACGTGGCAAAGGGGACCCGGCCCTTCTACCGGCACCCCATTTTCGTGGTGAGCCTGTTTACCATCGCCATCATCGGCATTCTGTACGGCTTTTTCGGCACGGAGCTGGGCGCGGCTCTCCGGGCCACCGGCGCAAACCCCAACATGGCCCGGGCCCAGGGCATCAACACCGACACCGGCAAGGTGCTGGGCCTGATGATTTCCAACGGACTGGTGGCCCTGTCCGGGGCCCTGCTCAGCCAGTATCAGAGCTTTGCCGACTCCAGCATGGGCAAGGGCGCCATTGTCATCGGCCTGGCGGCGGTCATCATCGGCCAGGTGGTCTTCGGCAAGGTCTTCCGGAACTTCGCCCTGAAGCTGCTGGCGGTTTCCATCGGCGCGATTATCTACTATGTCGTCATTCAGGCGGTGGTCAGCCTCAGCGACATCAACACCAACTACCTGAAGCTGATTTCCGCAGTCATCGTGGCGGTATTCCTGGCCATTCCCTACTGGAAGGGCCGCTATTTCACCAAAACCAGCCATAAGGGAGGGTCCGTCCATGCTTGAGATCAAGGAAATCTGGAAAACCTTCAACGCCGGAACGGTGAATGAAAAGCAGGCCCTGCGGGGCGTGAGCCTGACGCTGAAGGACGGGGATTTCTGCACCGTCATCGGCGGCAACGGCGCGGGCAAATCCACCATGCTCAACGCGGTGGCGGGCACCTGGGCCGTGGATGAGGGGTCCATCTCCATCGGGGGCGCCGACGTCACCCACCTGCCGGAGCACAAGCGGGCGGCCTACATCGGCCGGGTCTTTCAGGACCCCATGATGGGCACCGCCCCCTCCATGCAGATTATTGAAAACCTGGCCCTGGCGGCCCGCCGGGGCCAGCGGCGGGGTCTCCGCTGGGGCATCACACGGGAGGAGAAGACCCGCTATCAGGGCATGCTGCAAAAGCTGGACCTGGGCCTTGAAGACCGGCTGACCAGCAAGGTGGGCCTGCTTTCCGGCGGCCAGCGGCAGGCGCTGACGCTGCTGATGGCCTCATTGAAAAAGCCCCGGCTGCTGCTGCTGGACGAGCACACCGCCGCCCTGGACCCCAAGACGGCGGCCAAGGTGCTGGCCCTGTCGGATAAGATTGTGGCGGAGAGCGGCCTGACCACCATGATGGTCACCCACAACATGAAGGACGCCATACAGCACGGAAACCGGCTCATTATGATGTACGACGGAAAAATTGTCATTGACGTCTCCGGCGAGGAGAAAAAGAAGCTCACGGTCCCCCAGCTGCTGGAGCTGTTCAGCAAGGTCAGCGGCAGCGACGAGGCGGACGATAAGCTGCTTTTGTCCTGAGTGAATGAGGAATGAGAAATTAGGAATTAGGAATTGGCCTCTGAACAGGATAAATTTCTAATTCCTAATTCTTAACTCCTGAGTCTTCGCCGCGTTAAATCGTTTTTGTGCAAATCGACAGTTGACAAATGTGCGCCGTCTGCGTATAATGCAAAGCAATCAAGGAAAACCTGTGACCAGGAGAAGTACCCGGGAAGGCTGCCTTTCAGAGAGCCGCGGATGGTGGAATCGCGGCAGAGAGCATTCCGGCGAATGGCCCTGGGAGGGCGGAGCGAACGGTCTTTGACCCAGTAGCGGCCGACGGGGACCGCACCCGTTACCAGGGCGGCGCGTATGAAGTACGCGGAGCGAGGGGGTGCGTTTGCACCAACTTGGGTGGTACCGCAGGATGAAAGTCTTGTCCCAAATTGGGACGGGGCTTTTTTATTTTAGTCAGGAATGAGGAGTTAGGAATTTCTGATTTCCTCCCCATTTTCTCATTCCCAACTTAAGAAAAGAGGACTTTTCCATGAAGCTTTACACGAAACGATGGCGTTTCCGCTCAGGACGGTAAATTTCTGTTTCCTCGTTCCCAATTTCTGATTCCTGATTGAAGGAGGGTCCTTCCATGACGCTTCTGACAAAACGATGGCGTTTCCGTCCAGGACGGCAAACCCCAAATTTCTCATTCCTAATTCCTCATTCCTAATTTTGATAAGTAAGGAGAATCTATCATGACCAACATGAAAAAATTGGCCGCTCTGCTGCTGGCCCTGTCCCTGACCCTGGCCCTGACCGCCTGCGGCGGAAAGGACTCCGGCGGTTCCGGAACCTCCGCGCCCTCCAACGGCTCCGGCAGCTCCGGCGAGGACGCCCCCCACTACACCATCGGCATCTCCCAGTATGGCGAGCACGGCTCCCTGGACAACTGCCGGATCGGCTTTCTTCAGGGTCTGGCGGAGGCCGGCATCGTGGAAGGCGAAAACCTCACCGTGGACTATCAGAACGCCGGCTTTGACGACAGCATCGCCACCCAGATCGGCCAGTCCTTCTCCGCTTCCGGCGTCGACCTGATGGTGGCCGTCGCCACCCCCTCCGCCACGGCCTGCTTCGCCGCCGCCGAGGACAAGGACATCCCCGTGATTTTCACCGCCATCACCGACCCCGTGGGGGCCAAGCTGGATTCCGGCAACATCACCGGCACCTCCGATGTGCTCCCGGTGGCGGGACAGCTCCAGCTGATCCGGGACCTCCAGCCCCAGGCCAAAACCGTGGGCATCGTCTACACCACCAGCGAGGCTAATTCCGTCTACTCCGTCGGCGTCTATGAGGACCTGGCGGCAGACTACGGCCTTACCGTCGAGACCGTGGGCGTCACCGCTCAGTCCGAGGTCACCCAGGCCGTGGACACCCTGATTTCCCGGGGCGTGGACTGCATCTCCAACCTGACGGACAACACCGTGGTGGGCGTTCTCCCCGCCATTCTGGAGAAAACCAACGAGGCCGGCATCCCCGTCTATGGCTCCGAGGTGGAGCAGATGAAGCTGGGCTGTGTGGCCGGCGCGGGCCTGGACTATATCAAGCTGGGCATCCAGACCGGTCAGATGGCCGCCAAGGTCCTCAGGGGTGAGGCCACCTGTCAGGACCTGCCCTATGAAATCATCGAGAACTTCGACCTCTATATCAATCCCGAGACCCTGGACGCCATGGGACTGGTGATTCCCGAGAGCGTGTCCAGCAATGCCATTGACGTCACCGCCTAAAATAATGAGGAATGAGGAGTTAGGAATCAGGAATTGCTCTCCTGATTCAGAAAATCCCTAATTCCTCATTCCTAATTTCTAATTTTCAGGAGTCTTTATGAAGTTAGTTACCTGTTTATATGAGGGTCAGGAGCGTGTAGGACTGCTGGCCACAGGGGGAACCCTGGAAAAGCCCGCCACGGAAGCGGTCTTCCTGCCCTATCCGGACATGAATGCCCTGATTGAGGTCGCCGCCGCAAACCCGAAGGTCCTGGACCAGCTGGGAGAGTATTACTACATCCAGGGCGTGCCCCTGGAGGATGTCACGCTGCTGGCCCCCATCCCCCGGCCCCGGCAGGACGTCATCTGCCTGGGCATGAACTACCGGGCCCACGCCGCCGAGGCCGCCCAGTACGACGCGGAGGCCTTCACCAAGGAGGCGCCGGCGGTGTACTTCTCCAAGCGGGTCAGCCGGGCCGGGGACCCGGAGGGGGTGATTCCCTGTTACAAGGGGCTGGTGAAGCGGCTGGACTATGAAGCGGAGCTGGCGGTCATCATCAGCAGGACCGCAAAAAACGTAAAGGCGGAGGACGCCGGGGATTATATCTTCGGCTACACCGTCCTCAACGACGTGTCCGCCCGGGATTTGCAGACGGGCCACAAGCAGTGGTATTTCGGCAAGAGCCTGGACGGCTTCACCCCCATGGGCCCCTGCATCCTCACCGCCGGCAAGGTTCCCTTCCCCCCGGCTCTGGACATCTCCTGCACGGTCAACGGCCGGGAGCGCCAGAGGTCCAACACCTCCCTGCTGATTCACGGCATTCCGGAAATCATCGAGGAGCTGAGCCGGGGCATGACCCTGCTGCCGGGGACCATCATCGCCACCGGCACCCCCGCCGGGGTGGGCATGGGGATGGACCCGCCGGAGTTCCTGAAATACGGCGACGTGGTGGAGTGCGTCATCGAGGACATCGGCACCTTACGCAGCACCGTACAATAAAAATTAGGAATTAGGAATTGCTTTCCTCATCCAAATCATTCCTAATTCCTAACTCCTCATTCCTCATTGATTTTAAAGGAGCCTTGTAATATGCTGGACCTTCTCATCAGCACCCTGACACAGGGCCTGATTTACGCCCTGATTTCCTTCGGGGTCTACATTACCTATTCCATTCTGGACTTCCCGGACCTGGGTGTGGACGGCACCTTCCCCCTGGGGGCCGCCGTGACGGCGGTGCTGCTGACTCAGGGGGTCAACGCCTGGCTGACCCTGCCCATCTCTCTGCTGGTAGGGGCCCTGGCGGGCCTGTTCACCGGCCTGGTTCACGTGAAGCTGGGGGTCCGGAACCTGCTGGCGGGCATCATCACCATGACCGCCCTGTTCTCCATCAATCTCCAGATCGCCGGGTCCAACCTGACGGTGGACCGGGGAACGGACACTATTTTCACCTCCGCCCCGGTCATGGCCCTGCTGGGGGACATGACTCTGATGGGCCGGAAGCTGGCGGTCTCCCTGGTGCTGGTGGCCCTGGTGAAGCTGGTGCTGGACGCCTATTTCCGCACCAGGTCCGGCCTGCTGCTCCGGGCGGTGGGCGACAACGCAGATCTGGTCACCACCCTGGCCAAGGACCGGGGCACGGTGAAAATCGCGGGTCTGGCCCTCTCCAACGCTCTGGTGGCCCTGGGAGGCTGTGTGGTGGTCCACGAGCAGCGGAGCTTTTCCGCCACCATGGGCACCGGCCAGCTGGTTTACGGTCTGGCGGCGGTGATTATCGGCGTTTCCCTGACCAACTTCTTTGCCGCCGGGCCCCTGGCGCGGACGCTCCGGAAAACCAGGGCCCTCCGCTGGCTGGCCCATCCCGCCGGGACCACGTCGGTGATTCTGGGCAGCATCCTCTATAAGCTCTGCATCCAGGCGGCCCTGAGCATGGGCCTGCCGGCCAACATGATGAAGCTGATGACGGCGGCGCTGTTTCTGCTGGTTCTGGTGGTATCGGGACGGAAGGGGGAGGAAATCATCCATGCTTGAGATTCGGGACATCACAAAGGTCTATAACCCCGGTTCCGTCACGGAACACCGGCTGTTTGAGAACTTTTCCCTCACCGTGGAGGAAGGCCAGTTCGTGTCCATCGTGGGCAGCAACGGCAGCGGCAAGACCTCCCTGCTGAACATCATCTGCGGCTCCATCCCCATTGAGGGGGGCGACGTGCTGGTGGACGGAACCAGCATCTCCAGACTGAAGGACTACCAGCGCTACGTCTCCATGGGCCGGGTTTACCAGAATCCGGCGGCGGGGACCTGTCCCAACCTGACCATGCTGGAAAATCTCTCTCTTGCGGACAACAAGGGCAAATCCTTCAACCTCCGCCGGGGCGTGGACCGGAAGCGGGCCGAGGGCTACCGGGAGCAGCTCCGGTCCCTGGGTCTGGGGCTGGAGGACCATCTGGACGTGAAAATGGGGGCCCTCTCCGGCGGCCAGCGGCAGGCCGTGGCCCTGCTGATGGCCACCATGACCCCTCTGCGCTTCCTGATTCTGGACGAACACACCGCCGCCCTGGACCCCAAGACGGCGGACGCCGTCATGACCCTGACGGACCGGGTGGTCCGGGAGAAAAAACTCACGGCCCTGATGGTGACCCACAACCTCCGCTACGCCGTGGAGTACGGCGACCGGGTGCTGATGATGAACCAGGGCCATGTGGTTCTGGACCGGGCGGGGAAGGAGAAGAAAAACACCTCCATCGACAGCATCCTGGGGATGTTCAACCAGATTTCCATTGAGTGCGGGAACTGAGCTCCCTGCAATGGAGCGCGAAAAGCATGAAAAGCGGAACGGCTTTACAGCCGTTCCGCTTTTTGTATAAAAGAAAACCACTCGCTAGGCGAGTGGTTCAAAAGAAGCCTAATGGCGATGATGTAGACAAGGAAAC